>CAFBMC010000008.1_pt1 | contig 27324 bp, 29 predicted proteins | sample 7268441 | NCBI WGS metagenome assembly CAFBMC01 (sample SAMEA6814051, study PRJEB35770) | freshwater metagenome | biome: Freshwater; feature: Freshwater reservoir; material: water | place: Czech Republic | collected 2017-05-23 | depth 30m m | reverse complement strand
CCGCGAAGTACATAGGGTCAGCAGGTGATCACAGCTGGAGCTTGGACCAAGACTGGGGTTGCAGTGATCTTGGAATTAACGTCTGAGGTCAAGGGCAAGACGCTTACGTTGAAAGCACCGATTGATTCGACAGACCTCACAATTGATTCGGCCGGGGCCGTGCTCACGATGACCATTGGTCTTGATCGAGTGAAGTCCGGCGGCTTCCTGTTGGATCTGGGCTTGGGAGCTTTCCTTTCGAGCTATGGCGCCAAAGAACTGCTGTTTGTCGGTTCTGGACCCGCAGGTGTTGATCCGCTGCTCGTGGGCGGTGTGGCTACTTCAGGACGGGTAGCGGTGGACTTAGAGCTTGAACTGCGTCCGCAGGAGTTCACCGAGGCTGAAATGGTTCTAGAAGTGCGGGGCACTGCAGTGTTTGAGGATGTTGAAGTGCCCATCCCTGGGATCGGTCGGTTATCTGATCTGACCTTGCAGGTTTGGGGCCTAATTACTATGACACCGGTGGCCTAAGTCACCCACGAGAGGCCTGCTTAGGGGACGCTGAGTACCCTTGTTGCATGCCTACGGGAACTGTGAAGTGGTACGACGCGGAAAAAGGATTCGGATTTGTTTCATCCGATGAGGGTGAAGACGTGTTCGTGCATGTGTCGACCCTGCCCGCAGGTGTCACGGCCCTCAAGCAAGGTACCAAGATTGAATTCGGCATTGTTGATGGCAAGCGTGGCAAGCAGGCGCTGTCAGTCAAGATCATTGGACCGACGCCATCGGTGGTCAAGAGCAGCCGCAAACCCGCTGACGACCTTGCCGCCATCATGGAAGATCTCATCAAATTGCTTGATGGGGTAGCTACTCAGTTGCAGCGCGGTAAATACCCACCTGACGCGATGGCACAAAAAACTGCAGCGGTGTTACGCGCCGTGGCCAACGATCTAGACATCTAGCTTTCAGCTATTCAAAGGTTTTGCTAGAGCGCCTGAACAAATTCACTGGCAGTCCACCCGGCCAACACCAACAGCACGATTCCTGATGCAATGCGCACGCGTGAAAGCGGTATGCGTTTTTGTAGCCAACGCCCAAGCACAACGGCTAAGCCGGCAACGGTGATGAGCCCCAGCCAAGCGCCAATGAACACCGTGAATGGTTGACCTGTCTTTGCGGCTTGTGCTGCAGCAAAAATCTGGGTGAGGTCACCCCATTCAGCAGCGAAGATCACCACGAAACTGGTCAGGATAATTTTTCGTGCAGATTCAACGGGCTGGTCGCCGACCTTCGAAAGTACGTCTGACTCTTCAGCAGCTTCTTCTGCGGCTTCTTCTGCTCGCGACTTCAAACCGCCGCGGATCAGCACGATCGCGCCAATGGCAAAGAACGCGCCGGTCACAGCAAGTACTGGAGCTTGAGGAAGTAGCGCGATAAAGCCGCCAGCCGTCACTGCGATCAAGCATTGGATGAAGAAGGCGGCGCTTACGCCGATCCAGACGTATAAGTGACGAAAGCGAGTTGCCAAAACTAACGAGGCGATGAAGCTTTTATCGGGAAGCTCAGCTAAGAAAATGACAAAGAATGTTGTTGCCGCGATTGCCAGATCAAAACTAATGTTCATGAGGAACTTCACCTTGCGAGTTGTTCGGCACGTCCCGAGCCTATGGGTTTGGGCCCTTCTTGGCCCCGGGGGTTCGTTCCCGGCTCCGAGTGCGCGAGAATCGGCGAGTGATAACCCCTCGTACCCCCGCAGAGATCAAACCTGATCCCCTACTTCTTGATGCCCAAGCGTTTGCGCGTGAAGCCTTAGTTGAAGAAGTCGGTTCAGAATTCGTGGGCGAGTACCAGGGCTCAGCGATGGATGCAGATCGCATTGCCACCCACCTTTTTGTTTGCCTCAATCCGGCCTATCTTGGTTGGAACTGGGCTGTCGTGCTCGTGCGCGCTTCCCGCGCCAAGGTCGCAACGGTGAACGATGTTGTGCTGATGCCAGGTGAACAGGCATTAACGGCGCCGGCTTGGGTGCCGTGGGCTGAGCGGATTCAGGCAGGAGATCTTGGTGTTGGCGATATTTTGCCGACTCCAGCAGACGATAAGCGCTTGGTTGCCGGCCTCACTGGCGAAGATGACCTAGAAGGCGTGGCTTCCCTTGCACCGCTCACACCAGGTCAATGGGAACTAGGGCTTGGTCGAGTTCGGGTGCTGTCACCTATCGGTCGCGACGAAGCAGCTCTGCGTTGGCATGCTGGTGACACTGGCCCACAAACGGCAATGGCCCGCAATGCGGCTCATGAGTGCTCAACGTGTGGCTTCTTGGTGACGCTCGGTGGCCCGGTTGGTCAAGCTTTCGGGATCTGTGCGAATGAACTCGGCGCAGCCGATGGGCGAGTGGTGAGTTTGGACTTCGGTTGTGGCGCGCATTCAGAGATCTTGGTGGAACCGCCCATTGAAATTGAAGCGATTGCTCTTCCAGATGAAGCCGGCGACCTAGGGCATTCCTGAGTTTTTTAACGACCCCGAGCTTTGCGTTTCAAGAAAACTAATCCCAAGATTCCGCTGACGACGCCAATTGCGCACATCGCAATCCAGTGAGCAATATTCCCGTTTTGTGTGCGAACGATGAGCGTTCCAATGACTGCTGCACCTGCCCAGACAAGGGTTCCCACTCGTAAAGCCACTTGAGCTGAGGCCACAGACCCAGGCTCGGCGCGGTAAGCGCTCGTTCGACTCATTTGGCTACCTTTCCAATGTCCAACGCGATCATGCCATCTCGCGCTAGTGTCCGGCCAATCATCAACCTGATCTGGAGGGTGCATGTCACTCGCAACTGAACCAAAATCTAGTTTTGACCGCTGGTTTGAAATGTCAGCTCGCGGCTCCAACTACGGCCGTGAAATTCGTGGTGGATTTGTCACCTTCTTCACCATGGCATACATCGTGGTGTTGAACCCGCTGATCATCGGCACCGCCAAAGATATCAACGGTAACTTCATTGGTGAGACAACCGATGTTGTGCAAGCCATCACGATGGTGACCGCAGCGACAGCCCTTGTCGCTGGTCTGATGACCATCTTGATGGGTGCAATCGGTCGATTCCCAGTCGCTATCGCTGCTGGTCTTGGATTGAACGGCTTCGTTGCGTTCACCCTTGCCCCGCAAATGACTTGGGCAGATGCCATGGGCCTTGTGGTTCTGGAAGGCTTGTTGATCTTGCTTCTGGTGCTCACAGGTTTCAGATCGGCGGTATTCACTGCAGTTCCTGAACAACTCAAATACGCCATCGGCGTGGGTATTGGATTGTTCATCACCATTATCGGACTCGTTGACTCAGGCATCGTGCGCTCTGGCGTTCCACTTATAAGTTTCGGATTCTTTGGTCAGCTGCAAGGTTGGCCAATTCTCACCTTCGTGATCGGCCTGCTGCTCACGATCATTTTGTTAGTCAGGAAAGTCAAGGGCGCGATCCTGATTTCCATCTTGGCAACAACAGTCATCGCAATCATCATCGAGAAAATTGCTGGCGTGGGTGCAAGGTCCGCAGACAATCCACTGGGCTGGGGCTTGAACGTTCCAACGATTCCCGACAGCGTCGCGGCAGCACCTGATTTTGGATTACTCGGTCAATTCAACCTCTTTGGAAGTTTTGAATCCATTGGTGTCGTTGCAGCGATTTTGGCGATCTTCTCATTGATGCTCAGTGACTTCTTTGACACCATGGGAACAGCCTTTGGTCTTGCGACCGAAGCTGAACTTTTAGACGACAAGGGTCAGATTCCGCATTTCGAGAGCATCTTGGTTGTTGACTCACTGGCAGCTGTTGCTGGTGGTGCAGCTTCGGTTTCCAGCAACACTGCATACATCGAATCAGCATCAGGTATCGGCGAAGGTGCGCGAACAGGTATCGCCTCGCTTGTTACCGGTGTGCTGTTCCTTGTCGCGATGTTCTTCTCGCCATTGGTAACCGTCATTCCTTATGAAGCGGCTACTCCTGCATTGGTGATTGTCGGTTTCTTGATGATGACTCAGATTCGTCACATCGATTTCACTGACTACTCGATCGGTATCCCGGCTTTCTTGACGATTGCATTGATGCCATTCACGTACTCCATCACCAACGGCATTGGCGCAGGGTTTGTGTCTTGGATTGTTATCAAGCTCGCAACCGGCAAGGCAAAAGAGATCAATTGGTTGATGTGGGTGGTGTCGTTAGCCTTCGTGGTCTACTTCGCGATCAACCCAATCGAGCAACTGTTTGGGATCGGCGGATAGCCACCCCGTAAAGTCGGGTTATGAGCCCTAAAGCCCGCCGCATCATCACCCTTGTGGTGCTCGCATCACTCGTCGCAGTGGTGGTGGTGGCGGCGCTGGTCGGCTCATGACCCGACTTTTTGCTTTTCTTCTTGTTCCAGCACTGATGTTGTTTGGCCAACTTCCTGCCTATGCTGCTGTTCCGCCTTGGAAAGTGCAGTGCACGTTCACTGATGCGCGATTTGATGAGATCAGCGGCATCACTCGTTCGACGCAATTTCCAGGAGTTCTCTACCTTCACAATGACTCTTCTGGTGGGCCGCGGATATATGCAGTAGACGAAAAGTCGTGTCAAACAAAGGCAACTTTCACAATTTCTGACGCTCGCGCGCGTGACTATGAAGCCATCTCCGTGGGTAAAGATTCAAAAGGTCGAAACGTGATTTGGCTAGGAGATATTGGCGATAATCGAGACTCATGGCCATATGTCGAAATTTTGAAAATTCGGGAACCTTCAGTTTTGAAATCGCAAGACGTGAAGGCAAGTACCTATCGAGTGAAGTACCCGGATATTCCGCATAACTCAGAGACGCTGCTGGCTAGCCAGTCCTCGTCGCAACTGTGGCTGGTAACCAAACAACTGGCGCACGGAAGTTTGTATGCCCTACCTAACCCGTTGCGATCCACGAATACGGCCAAGAACCTACGCACCGAGGGTGGACTCATCACGGATGGTGCTGTGTCACCGCAAGGCGATCGTTACGTGTTACGCACGTACTTCGATGCCACGATCTATTCCGGGCTCCCGCCAGGCAAGGCCGGGATCACGTTCGAATTGCCTGGACAATTACAGGGCGAAGCTGTTGCTTGGACCAGCGATGGCAAGGCGCTACTCATCGCCAGCGAACGCGACCATCGACTGTTGCGAGTGGAGATCCCTCAAGTGGCCTAAGGCGTCAAACAGGTTGCAGTTCAGTGTGCTCTTGAGCAGCAACCGGCCGCACGAGCAGGATGGTCAAGGCGATCGCCAGGAATACCGGAACCATCAGGAACGCCAAATGGACACCAACATGGTCGGCGATGACACCCAAAGCGATAGGCGCAGTGGCCACGGCGATACTCGCCGCCACAAGCGCAAGGGCAGATGCGCGGTCAGTGAGGCCGTTTGAGACCTGCATGACTCGAGCGATACCAAGAGGTGTTTGCACACTGATTCCGATGCCACCTAGCGCAAGTCCCAAGATCACGGCAGGCCACCAAGTGAATGCCCAAGCAAGGACGAACGCAAGCAGCGAGAGCACAACGGAAGCGCGCAGCAAGAAGTCAGCGGAAAGACGTTCAGCTAGGCGAGCACCGATAAGTCGTCCTACCAACATGCCGCCTGTGATCGCCCCGATTGAGGATGCCGCAGCGCCAGCTGAGAAGCCGCAACGTTCGCGAAGCAGGTCGGCGCTCCAGAAAGTCATCGAGAATTCCGTCGCAACGAAACACATGAAAAGACCCAGACTCCAGTAAATCTTCTTGGGCATCTTGTCGTGCAATTCATGGGCGAGTTCACTTGCATCAGTGCGAAAAGCAGAAAGATCGCGGCCGCGAAGTAACTCCACGGCCACCAATGCGGCGACAGTAACCCAGACGCCAGCGCGCCATCCAAAAGCCGAGGCCGTGGCCACGCCTACGGCTAGCGGTGCCAAAATTCCAAGAAAAGCAGCGAATGCGTTGGCTTCAAGTAGTGCGCTTGGGCCTGCTTCGCCTTGATGATCCATCACAAATGCGTTGAGCGCTGAGACAAAGAAGGAGCCGCTCAAGGCGGCCATTGACGCCCCAGCCAAAGTGACAGGAAATGCACCATGAGGCGTTGTGTAAACAAGAATGCCAATGATCGCACCAATGCCACCAACGCGCATAACAAGCCCACGACCCCAGCGCAACATTGCTGGTCCGGCAAGCAGCGAACCAACCAAACTGCCTAAAGCAAGGAAGGTGCCGTGAAGTGCCGCAATTGAACGAGTGGTGCCTTGCTCATCGCGCAACAGTGCTTGGGTGGCACCGAATGCATAAATGAACCAAGCAAAGAAGCCATTTTGTAAGTAGCAGATCCACGTTGGCCGATCGCGATTTGGCCTTGCTGGAGCGGTGGTCACGAAAGTTGGCCGATCACGTAGTCGATGCAGCGGGTGAGTGCGCGCACGTCATCTGGGTCAACTGATGGGAACACTGCAATGCGCAGTTGATTGCGTCCGAGCTTGCGGTACGGATCAGTATCAACAATTCCATTTGCGCGAAGTGCCTTGCAAATCAAGGTGGCATCGATTGAATCATCAATATCGATGGTAGCTACGACCCCAGAACGCTTGGCTGGATCTGTAACAAAAGGCGTGGCAAGCGGGTTGGCTTCAGCCCAGTCGTAAAGCACGCCTGATGATTCTGAACTGCGGCCAGCAGACCACTTCAATCCGCCGTTTGAATTGAACCAGTCGACTTGCTCAGCCATCATCAAGATGGTGGCAAGCGCGGGAGTGTTATAGGTCTGATCTAGGCGAGAGTTATCAACAGCTGTTTGCAGATCAAGGAAAGGTGCGATCCAGCGGTTCGTAGCTTTGATTTCTGCAACACGAGCAATTGCTGCAGGTGACATCAGCGCAAACCAGATACCACCGTCAGATCCGAAACTTTTCTGAGGTGCGAAGTAGTAGGTATCAAATTCTTTTGCGTCAACCATCAGGCCGCCGGCCGCGGACGTGGCGTCAATGATCATGAGGGAGTCAGGATCTGCACCAGTAACGCGCTTTGGCGTAACAGCAACGCCGGTGGAGGTTTCATTATGTGGCGAGCAGTAGGCATCAACGCCTGCTTCAGCTTCGAAGCTTGGTGCGTCGCCGGCATCTGATTTGCGGATTGTTGGCTCACCGAGGAAGGGCGCATCTTTCACACCGCTTGCGAACTTGGCGCCGAATTCGCCGAAGGAAAGGAACTGTGCACGGTCGCGGATCAGACCGAAGGCGGCGGCATCCCAAAATGCGGTTGATCCACCATTGCCCAGAATGACTTCATAACCTTCAGGAAGCGCGAACAAATCAGACAAACCGGACCGGAGGCGTCCAACTTGCGACTTCACGGTCTTTTGGCGGTGGCTGGTACCCAAATAGGACTGCCAGACTGAAGACAGAGCATCAACCTGCTCTTTGCGGACCTTTGACGGTCCAGCACCGAAGCGGCCATCCAGAGGTAGCAGATCGGCAGGAATCTTGATGTTGTCAGACACAGAACGCTCCAGTTGCTTGTGGCGAGACGCTCCCGTGATGGGATGCAGGTATGAGTGTAGAGAACCCGGAGTCAACACCAACTCGGCTAGCAGATCTTCGGGTCCATTATGACCAGGGTCACCTCGAGGTCAGTGACCTGCCAGCCGATCCACTCGCCGCCTTCACTGGCTGGCTAGAAGATGCCGTGGCAGCAGGTTTGGCCGAGCCAAACGCCATGGTGCTGGCCACAGCAGATCAGACCGGCCAACCCAGTAGCCGCACAGTTCTCTTGAAGAATGCTGATGAGCGCGGCTTTGTCTTTTATACAAATCTGCAATCCAGGAAGAGTCGAGAAATCTGGGAGAACCCGCATGCCTCGGTCGTCTTCCCCTGGTTTGCCATGCATCGCCAAATTTGCGTTGTGGGTGAAGTAGCACCGATCAGCCGAACCGAAGCTCAGGAGTATTTCAATTCGCGGCCGCGTGAATCCAAGCTTGGGGCCTGGGCAAGCGAGCAATCCACGGTTATCGCAGACCGGTCGATACTTGATAACCGCTTTGACGAACTTTCTCGTCGGTACCCAGACAGCATTGAGATGCCCGACTTTTGGGGCGGTTGGTTGATCGTTGCGAACACCGTTGAGTTTTGGCAGGGTCGACCATCTCGGTTACATGATCGTTTGCGATTTCATCGCACAATCAACGGTGGGAAACTCAATGATCCAACTGCATGGGCCATTGAGCGACTTTCGCCGTAAGTGCTACCGCTTCAGATAATCGCGTGCGAGCAAAGTGACGAGTTGATCAACAGTTAAGCCACGTTCTTGCGCATCATGACGAAGCGCCTTACGAATCGACTTCGGCACGTCAATTGTGAGTGCCACAAGTTTGTCTTGTTTAGGTCCAAGGATTGCGTCCGATGTTGAACCTGAAATCAATGGTGCGCGCTCTTCGTGTTCCCGAGGAAGGGTGGGGTGCCAAATTGCATCCGTTGCACGGGTGAGTGCAGGACGCGGGGCAGGGTCAAATACCGGCTTAACGTTGCTCATTTCGGAACCTCCGTTGAAAAACGAATCGGCATAATTTCGTCATAAAGCGTGTCAAAAATTTTCGCAAGCTCAACACCTGCAGGCGACTCCCAAGCATGAATAGGCATCCCGGCTGCCTCGGCTTGTTGGATGGCATTTCGTTCAGGCACCAATGTTTTACTCACGAGGGATCCGTAGCTTGTATTGAGCTCTTCGATTCGTTGCCGCTGTTCAGTAACCGATGGTCGGGCCTTATTGATGATGATCGCTTCCGTCTTCATTAGTGGATTCGTTGAACTCCGGATAACTTCCACAGCTTCAAGAGCTTGCTCAGCACCTCGCAACGCAAAGAATCCAGGTTCAGTCACGATGAGCGCTGACTCGCTCGCACTTAACGCATTACGCGTGAGTTCACCAAGGGACGGCGGGCAGTCGATGATCACAAGATCGTAGGTACGAGGCAGGCTTGCAAGTGCTGCACGCAAACGAAGTGACGAGTGGCGACCTTCGACAGTGTTGCGGTGCTCAAGTGCGCGCTCGGCGGCCAAGGCGTGCACGTTGTCACCCCAAGGCGAAATCTGTAATGCGTCACTGGCGATACCAGGCCGGGCATCAGCCAGCACGTCATTCACAGTGAATGAGGGTGCATCAATGCGTAAACCCATTGTGGCGTTTGCCTGAGGATCTAAATCAATGACGAGAACTCGATGACCTCGGTTCCAAGCAGCACTGGCCAGGCCCAAAGTTACTGAGGTTTTACCGACGCCACCTTTCATGGAAATGACTGAAAAGGACGGCATAACTCCACATCGTACGGTGCAAAAGGACTAACGAATGGCTTGATAGGCATCTAACGCGACTTGGCGCTCGATGGCATGGTCGACAATTCGTTCGGGATAGGCCTGGTCATATCCCGTTTTCTGATTCCAAGGTTCGAGTGCATCGGCACCAGCGAGATGCCGGAGTTCGGGGATATACCTGCGCACATAATCGCCGTTGGGGTCAAAACGCAAGCCTTGGGAAATTGGATTGAAGACCCGATAGAAAGGTGAAGCATCGGTGCCACAGCCGGCAGTCCACTGCCAGCCATGAACATTGCTGGCTAGATCAGCGTCCCGCAGGTAAAACATGAATTCTGCGGCTCCGCGCTGCCAGGCGATGTGTAAGTCTTTGATGAGGAAACTCGCAACCACCATGCGCACTCGGTTGTGCACCCAACCTTCTGCACGAAGCTGACGCATTCCGGCATCCACGAGCGGGAAGCCGGTTCGTCCTTCTGCCCAGGCGTTGAATGCCTCATCAGACTTGGCCCCCACTGCCCACTTCATGCCGTCGTACTTGGTGTTGAGCGACTGCGTAATGGAAGAAGGAGCTTCATGGAGAACATCGGCGTAAAACTCACGCCAACATATTTCTTTGCGGAACACTTCATTCGCATCGGTGAGTTCAGCAAGCAGTGACCGAGGGTGAATTTCACCCCACCGTAAATGGTGACTGAGTTTGCTGGTGGTGTTTAAGTCTGGCCGGTCGCGTTCATCTTGATAGTGATTCAAGGACTCTTCTTGATACTGCATCCATTGCCGCCAAGCCGCTTGCTCACCAGCTGGTGGCAAAGCCAGGTCGCCAAGGTCGGGCGCTAATGGCCGCCCTTCACAAGGCAGCGGCATGGTCCATTTCACATCGGTCGCAATGTCAGCAGCGGGGGCTCGCCAGCCTTGAGTCATCCAAGCTCGATAAAAAGGTGTGAAGACTCGGTAAGCGGTGCCGTCGCCTTTCCTTACTCGCCCAGGGCTGACGGCATACGACGAGCCGGTGCGAACCAAGGGCACCTTGCCCAAAGCTTGGGCTACGCCAGCATCACGCCGCATGCCATACGGAGCAAAATCCTCTGCAATATGCACACTGGTAGCACCTATCGCCGCGACGACCTCGGCAACAACTGAGGCAGGATTTCCGTGACGAATAAGAAGAGAGCGATCAAGGCTCGCGCCAAGTGAATCCAGCGAAGCGACCAAATAAGCCTGTCGAACCGGGCCCGCGTTATGCCAAAGTGCTGGATCCAGGACGAATAAAGGCACGACCTGACCGTCGCCATCTGCCTGTGCTGCCGCAATTGCCGCAAGAAGTGCCGGGTTATCCAGGAGTCGAAGATCTCGACGAAACCACATCACTGTTGCCACATCCAAAGCGTAGGTCAAGAGTTCGGCTCACCGTAGCCAGGGATGCGTGGCATAAGGTGAGGGTTACCTAAGCCTGTTATTGAGAGGAGTCGGCGTGAGTGCGTTAATCGACACCACTGAGATGTATTTGCGCACGATCTTCGAGCTTGAAGAAGAAGGCATTGCCCCAATGCGTGCACGAATCACCGAACGGCTGCATCAAAGCGGCCCTACCGTGTCGCAGACCGTGGCTCGCATGGAGCGCGACGGCTTGGTTGTGGTCACCGCCGATCGCCAACTTCAATTCACCGATGCTGGACGCGATGCTGCTGTGAGCGTCATGCGCAAGCATCGCTTAGCTGAGTGCCTTTTAGTGTCGGTGCTCGGACTTCCGTGGGAAGACGCCCACGCAGAGGCATGCCGCTGGGAGCATGTGATCAGCGAAACCGTCGAACTTCGGCTCTTCGAAATTTTGGGTCATCCCACTGAATCTCCTTATGGAAATCCAATCCCGGGACTTGAGTCGCTTGCTCCTAATGCAGATTCTTTGGAACAGACACTCATTGGAGTTCGTCCACTTTCTGAAGTCGCGACCCAAGATGTGTCACGAGTGATCGTGCGGCGAATAGCTGAACCAATTCAGGAAATCGCCCAAACCATGATTGCGTTACGCCGAGTGGGGGCGACACCTGGAGCAGCAGTGTTAGTGAGCCGCACTCCAGACGGAATTCATGTGGGCATCGCTGGTGAATACACCGAACTCAGTGATGAACTTGCGCAGCATCTCTTGGTGCAAGCGCCCGAATAGACACCAAGACATCGACTAGGCCACGTCAAGACGCATTCGCAGTGGCACTCCGGACTTGAAGCCATTGGCAAGTTTAACGCCAAGAGTCTGGTGCAACTGAATGGTGTTGAGCTCGAAACCCAGTCGTGAGGCTGCCATATACAGCCGCCACACTCGAGCGGTTCCTAAGCCAGCTTCAGCCACCGCTTCATCCCAGTGTGACTCTAAGTTGTCGCACCAGCGTTTAAGAGTAAGTGCGTAATGCTCACGAAGGTTTTCTGAATGACGAATTTCAAACCCCTCCGAGTTCATGGTGCTCATGATGTGGCCAGGACCGGAAAGTTCGCCGTCTGGAAACACATACCGATTGATAAATGAAGTTTTGTAGTGCGTGGGCACTTCATCATTAGGTCGAGTGATGGTGTGGTTCAGCATCCGACCTTCCGGCTTGAGCTTGTTGTAAAGAAAAGAAAAGTAAGCGGGGTAATTCGCCCGACCGATGTGTTCGGTCAGGCCTATTGACGAGATTGCATCGAAATCACTTTCTGGTAAATCTCGATAGTCACTGAACCGCACTTGTGCTCTCGCCGAAATTCCGTCACGTTCAATCGCGTGCTGAGCATGCTGTGCTTGCTGCTGCGAGAGTGTGACGCCGATCGCAGTTACGCCATAGTTCTTCACGGCATGGCGCACCATGCCACCCCAGCCACAGCCAACGTCAAGAAGTTTCATGCCTGGTTTCAAGCCGAGCTTGCGACAAACCAAATCAAACTTGGACTCCTGGGCTGCTTCCAAAGTCGCGTGTTCATTGGGGAAAACCGCGCAGGTGTAGGCCATTGATGGGCCAAGTACCCAACTGTAAAAAAGATTAGACACGTCATAGTGATGTTGGATTGCATCCGCATCTCGACTCTTGGAGTGTCGGCGACCTGACAATTTTCGTTCTTGCGGCGGCGGGGTAGGCCGAGACAACACGTACGGCAAGAGTTGTTTAGCGAGCTTCGCCTTTTCTTTCACTCCGATATGCGAGGTATCAAGTGGGTACAAGCGAGAGAGCGCTTGGTAGGCATCGCCGATGATCTCTAAGTCGCCACTGACATAGGCCCGCGCTAATCCCAGTTGTGACGGTGACGAAGCAATAAATTGCGCCCCGCGCGGACTCTTGAGATCAAGAATGACTTCTGCATCTGGCGGACCGACGCTTGATCCATCAAAGGCGCGAAAGGCGACGCCCCTTTCTGCGGGTACCACTGTCGCGAATACTTCGGCAAGGTTCATCGTTGCTCCACCACCTTCTCGTACAGCCCCAGCAAGCGGCCTTGTGGGTCGTAACGATCCTTGAGGGCAAAATAAGTGGAACCCCCATAGATCGACCAGAATGTTTTTTTATCGTAGAAAGTCGTGGAATACAACGATTTACGGCCACCTAATCGTGTCACTTCATCTTCAATCATGCGATTAATAACGCCATCTGCTGGAGTCAAACCTTCGCTAATGGCAACACTTGACCAGAATCCCACGTTGACGTACATCGTGTCGGGATCGAATTCGTAGAGCGGCCAACGCACTTTTGCGTCACGCTGTTTCATAGGGCAGATCCAAATCGGAGAGATGCCGACTCTGTTATGGAAGAACTCCAAGAAAGCAGGTAAATGACTGATGGGAACTTCAATGTCCTGCACCACGGATTCACGTTGCGGCTTACCTCGGAAGGAATTCACGCGAGCCGCAATGTCATATTTCTGATCTAGTGCAATGAGCTTCCAGTACACGTCGCTGCGCAATTTTGATTTGGGCCAGAGTTTTCTGATCGCCGGGACTTGCGCTCCGAAGGCGCGCGAGCACCAAAACCAGTCCGTATCCCAACGCCAAAGATAGTCAAGAATGGTGAGGTAGTCCTCATTCTTTTGGGGGATTGATTGGTAATAAATCTCTTGGCTCGTGTAGTCACTTGTAAAGGCACCAGCTGGTAGCGCATTAACCATTTCACCCAAAGTTAAGTAGTGCTCATTAGGCGAAAACACCGTTCCATCAATGAAATCCACTGGATTACCGTCAAGCTCCCCAGCCTTGGTAATGGTGTCGATTGCGGCAGCTAATGCTTCTGAATCATCAAAGCGAAGGTGGCGAAGGTGTACGAAAGGTTTGATTGGCTCGAGTTCAATTTTGATTCTTAACGCGTATCCAAGTGAACCGTACGAGTTAGGAAACCCGTAAAACAAGTCCCGATGCGGATCGTCTGCGTTTCCAGTAACGGTGAGAATCTGGCCAGTGCCAGTCAAGATATCCATTTCCAAGACGGACTCATGTGGAGCTCCATTACGGAAACTTGCCGCCTCGATGCCCATCCCCGTCACTGCTCCACCAAGAGTGATAGTTCGCAACTGAGGAACGCAGAGGGGCATAAAGCCCAGCGGGATCGTGGCAGCGACAAGCTGTTCATAGGTGGTCATACCAAGAACATCAGCAGTTCCGGCCTCTTCGTTGATGCAGAGAACCCCAGAAAAATCCCGCACATCAAGGCCAGGAACTGCGGCGGCTGATCTGGCTCGAAAGAGATTAGAGGTGCGCTTTGCAAGACGGATATTTTGACCGACCGGGATGGCCGCGAATTGACGCCCGATGCGCTCCTTGAGCGCTCGGTACTCCTGATCAGCGACAAGCGCGAGCATGAAAAGTTACGCTACTCCTTCAGGGGCTGATAGCCCGTGTTTTGGCGTGAGGGATGATGGTCGAGTGAAACTTTCGCGGTGGCTCCCCCCAGTTATGGGTTTAGTGGTCTTTCTCGTCACGGTTGTAGGCCTTGGACTCGTGGTGGGGGATTGGACTTCACGAAATCTCGAGATGCGCGCTCTTGTCGGAGCAGTTGAGGATTCTGAATCAGCGATGACATGGACTGATGATCAGATCCAGAGCATCATCAAGCAATATGGCGACACCGGTAAATTGACTGCCGCACAAAAAACAAAGGCCTGGGATGCGCTCTCAGAAGCTGCCTACGCAGGCCAGTTCGCTATCGGGGCAGCGGGGGATGAAGTAGCTGCAGTGACAGTGCTGCCTTGGCATAAAGATATTTTGCAAGCACAAGCTGCTTATGTTGCGCATAATCAGGCTTGGCAGGACTACATGAAGATTGCCACGGAGGATCCGGTCGCGTTATTTAAAACGCAACCAGCGGTGAACAGCACCTTCGAGGCAGCAGGGCCGCTGATGAAAAAGGCGGTTCCGATTCCTGCTTTATTTGAATTGAAAGACCGAGTGGAACTTATTTTTGCTCCGGAGCCCGCTGGGACCCCATCTGGGTCGTCTGGGCCAACTCAGGAAGTCAGGTACTTCCCTACGAGCGTGATTCACTAGTCCACTCGTTCAGCCACTGGAAAAACTGATCTGGCGGGAGTCCAGGGGAATACAGAAAACCCTGGGCGTAGTCGCAGTCAATTGAGTTCAGGAGATCGCGCTGCTTTTCTGTTGCTACTCCTTCGGCGATAACTTGCAAGCCAAGTTCAGGCGCCATCACGATCATTACTTTCATTAGTACCAGCGAATGAACACGTCACTTCTGAGAAGTTGACGAAACTTCACAACCCGTTAGCGGACTATCACGGGCACAGACGCTGGTGATTCGGGAGTACGTCCTTGCGGAGTTGTTGCGCTAACAGTGAACCGATAACGACCGCTTTCGACGTTGGCCCTGCATGTCAACGGTGTAGAGATCACTGTTATCCGACAGACAGTTCGTTTCTTTTGATCGATCACGCGGTATCCGGATATGACTGGATACTCCAGTGGCGTTAACGTAAATTTCAGGGACGAACGTGTTTGTCGAATTCTTGGTGGCGAAGGTCGTACTGGTAATGCGGTGGGCACGATTGAAGCGTCACCTTCGCCTTGCGCATTGCTGCTACGAACGTTCAGATTGATGGCATCGAGGAAAGTGCAATATGGCTGGGTTGATGAGCAGATAGTGGTTCCGTGCTCGTCTCGAACTTCGAAGTTTGCGGCAGACTCAGGTGAGAGCCGTGGGTTCTTCCACCAAACGGTTGTGCTGCCGTTCATGGAGGTGGCAATGACTTCTTGTGGAGCGCTAGGAATTGCGGGATAGCCTGCAGCGAGCAAAGCTGGATTCAGTACTTCCAGGTAGGTGATAGCTGCGAAGCCTTCGGCAGTTCTTTGCTGCCCCGTGCAGTTGCCACCCGCAATATCGCCTATCAACAGAGTGCTCGTGCCCGTAGTTACAAACTGAGGAGCTCCACTATCTCCGGGGCAGGTATCGACACCATTGACGGGATTCGACCAAGTGACCCAACCATTGGTGTCGCGACGATCAACCTGCAGTTCGCTCAAAATAAAGGTTCCAGTGCGTGGAATAGATGGACTTGTGTCCGTCAAACTCGTGATGCCGTAACCAACGATGGAAGTCACCTGGAAAGACTTGACCCAGGCGGCTAATTCAGTTCGGTCAGCGAGCCGAGTGAATGGCGTTGGGGATAGATCGGAATCTAAAACGACGGCCGCAATGTCATTTCCCACGACCAGTTTCGACGCTTCAAGATATTGCTGGCCTAGGTAGGCGCCTATCACTCGAACACGCGCAGCGCCAAGTGGTCCGCTCGCGTAGACAAGTGGGCTGTTCGTTCCAGGCGGCATCACGAAAATTCGCGACGCTGCTGCAGGTGTGCTGCTTCCTGTGTCGGTAAGACAATGGGCTGCGGTGAGAAGCACTCGTGGTTTCCAGATTGCAGCGCTACACATTTCGTAACTCGTGGTTCCCAACACAATTATTTGCGCGGTGTATTGCTCACCAGGTGCGGGGGTTCCCTGCATCAATCGTGGCTCGGCATAGGCAGTGCTCTGCACGCTGGCAGCGCAGAACATCAAAGCGAGCAATAGAGAAAAACGCCGTTTCACTTCACGAGGATAAGTCGGCGACGTTCGTATTGCTCAAGTTGGGTCAGAAGTCCCCTTTTTCAGGCTATAAGGCCTATTCCACCGGACCGTGTCCGACGAGTTTTGGATGCGGATTCAGCGGCGTCTCGAGCGCGGCCTCACTAGGGACCTCAGCAGCCACGTCAGCGGCATGAATGGTGTGTCTCATAGCCCAGATTGCCCACGTTGCGAAGCTGATCATGATGATCCCGATACTGAGCCAGGCTAAAACTGATGGGAGTTTAGTGAGGTTCAACATGATGAAGCCGATGAGTGCGGCTGAAGGAATCGTTACGATCCAGGCCAAAACCATTCGGCTGACAATTTTCCAATTCACACCTTGGCCTGAGCCAATTCCTGCTCCAACGATCGATGTTGCGGCAGCATGTGTTGTTGAAATTGGCATACCCATGGCAGTTGCACCAAAGATGGCTGTAGTCGCACCAATATTCGCCGCAGCTCCCGAGGTTGCGTGCAGAGTCGTGATTCTCAAGCCCATTGTTTCGATGATCTTCCAGCCTCCCCACAAGGTTCCCAATGCAATCGCAGCGTAAGCGCCTAGTGCTACCCACTCCGGTACGAGCACAGTCTTGCCATCTTCAGACATTGATGTGTAGCCGGCGCCTAGCAGCAGAGCGGCAATGACACCCATGGTTTTTTGCGCGTCATTTGCACCGTGACCAAATGACACTGCGCCTGCAGTAACAAGTTGCAGTCCTTTGAAGACCGGGTGGTCGTCTCGCATTTTAAACATGCGTTGGATACCAAAAACCAAATACATCGCAATGATCGCAATAGTGAAAGCAACTGCTGGTGAAAGAACAATGCCGATACCGGCTTTTTGAACACTCGCCCAATCAATGGCGTTGAGGCCACCGACTGCAAGGCCGGCTCCTACAAGTCCCCCGATGATTGCGTGGCTAGATGACGACGGCATGCCGATCTGCCAAGTGAAGTAGTTCCACGCAATTGCGGCAAAGAGTGCAGCGAAGGTGACGGCTACACCTTCTGAATCAGTCTTTACAGTTTTAGCAATCGTGTTGGCAACTGCCGTACCGACCACAAAGTAAGCAAGAAAATTAAAAAAAGCGGAGAAGGGTGGCGCCCACTTGACGGGCAGCGCGCGGGTGGCGACCACAGTTGCCACTGAGTTCGCTGCATCGTGGAAGCCGTTTGTGAAATCGAATACCAATGCAAGCACGCATAGGGCAATAACCGCGATGAGCAGCATGTCCATGGACGACATCTCCTTGAAGGAATCTTCCAGGTGTCTTCCTGGTGTGCTAAGTGAACTAGCGGGGAAGAGCAGAGGGGGGATGAGTAAGTGAACGGAAGATGAACGAATCCCAAACATCTAGAGTTCCGTGGGGGAACTCTAGATGTTTAGCCTTCATTCAACGGGCATCGAATACCTAGTCCGTGATCAATCCGGTAATCGTGCCGAGCAATGTTTCAACCGTGAATTCCGAAGTCGGAGCATCTTTCACGACTTTACCTAGGCGCAGAACCACGATGCGATCGGTCACTTCCATGACGTGCGGCAGCGTGTGCGAAATGAAGATGACGCCTAAACCTTGTTCCCGCGCAGTCTTGATGATCTGCAGTACTTCGCCAGCCTGGCGCGCACCTAAGTGGTTGGTTGGTTCGTCAAGAATGATGACTTTCTTGGCCCAAGCGACCGCACGACCAATTGCGACTGCTTGGCGTTGACCGCCAGAAAGTTGCGAGACGGATCGATTGGATTGCGGCACGGCAATACCCACGCGATCAAGTTCTTGATGAGCTTCGACATCCATTTTCTTTTGCGCCAAGAACCCCATTTTTCCCAGGATCCCCGGAACGGTTTCTTCGCGCCCGAGAAACACGTTTGCGGCCACAGACAGGTGCGGAGCAAGACCTGAATCTTGATACAGAGTTTCAATGCCCTGCTCAAGTGCTTCATGCGGAGATTTCCAGTGGCGCTCTTGGCCTTCGAGCAGGATTGTTCCGCTGGTTGGTTGGTGAACCCCTGACAGACATTTCACTAACGTCGATTTTCCAGCGCCGTTGTCACCGACGAGGCCAACAACCTCACCTGGATAAAGCTGCATCGTCACGTCATCAAGGGCAGTGACTGCACCGTACTTCTTCGAAATGTTTCGCACTTCGTAAATTGGCGCAGTCACGATGCTTTCCCTTCACTTCGGCGTAGGCCTTGGATGGTGACGGCCGCCGCAATCAAAATCGCGACAACAACTTGCTTCCAGTTTGGATCGACTCCGACGATGATCAAGCCTGAAGTAACGGTGGTCAAGATGAGGGCGCCAAGAACGGTTCCAGTTATTCGACCTGAGCCACCCGAAAGTGAGGCCCCACCTATGACTACTGCTGCGATGGCATACAACTCAAGTCCAAGACCTGAGGATGGTGCGCCTGATCCCAGACGAAGGTAGAAGAACATGCCAGCTGCTCCGGCAAGGGCTCCCGAGAGTATGTAGATTTTCGCAGTTTGTTTCGCGATGCTGATACCGGCTGCGCGAGTAGCAAATGGATTAGAGCCGAGGGAATAGGTGTGGCGGCCAAAACGGGACTTGTGAAGAAAAGCCCAGCAGATGAAGCAAATGACGATCACGATGATGATCGGAGTGGAAATTGGTCCGAGCCATGGCACGGAAAGTTGAATTGCCTGGGATGGGCCGCCAGCGATCGGGCCGCCACCAGTGAAAACAAGAGCAAGACCAGCTGCAGCACCCAAGGTGACCAAGGTGGCAATAAAGGGAACTAATTTCGCGTAGTTGATGAGGAGGGTATTGATTACACCTGCGATGCAACCCACTCCAATACATACCAGTGCTCCGATGAAGAGCGTGAGGTAAGGAGCCATTCCACTTTCGGTTAAAGCGCGAATCGCGAAGGCTCCGACAACTCCGGACAATGTACAAACTGAACCCACGGACAGATCGATCCCACCACTTACGATGACGAATGTTTCAGCGAGCGCTACCAATACGAGTGGGCCCCAGTCGGCGAGCACGTTTCCTGCGACACCGACCGAAAAGAAGATTCGGTTAAAGGCAGTGAAAATGCCGATCATTCCCAGGAGTACTAGGAACAGAATGAACTGCTGGTTACTCACAAACGATTTCAGCTTCGATGGAGCTGCTGAAGCGGTGACACTCACTGCGATCCCTTCGTTGATCAACTGCTATTTCACTCGCATTACGCAGTCTGGCCGATGAAAACCGAAGTTCTCACCGACCAGACTCGCGTAATTGCTACTTATGCGACGTAGGTGTACTTCGTCAGATCTGCAGCGCTGGTGTTCTTGTCGAGAACAACGTTAGGAATAACAACTTCCTTTGTGGTGACGGTGCCGCCACCAATTGTGGTGCAGATGCTTTGGATTGCTTGCTTGGCTTCAGCTGCTGGATCCTGTGCGATCAGTGCAGTGAACACGCCATCCGTGATCAACTTAACGTTGTCTGGGTAAGCGTCATAGCCAACGAGTGCAACCTTACCGGTCAAGCCCTTTGCCTGCAGCGCAGCGGCAGCACCAGTTGCGTTGGTACCGTCAATGGCGAAGATGCCACTGAGGTCTGGGTACTTGGTTAGCCAGTTGTTGACGTTGGTGTTTGCCTTTGCAGAGTTTGACTCTGAGTAAGCGATGTCCTCGATCGTGATGCCTGGGTAGTTGGCAGCAATAGCCTTCTGGAAACCTTCTAGGCGAGCGACGTTTGTTGTGGCGGTCTTTGAAGTGAGACCAACTACAACCTTGTATGTCTTGCCGTCTTCGTAACCAATCGCAGTGGCGATTGCGTCAGCAGCCTTGGTGCCACCATCGGTGTTGTCACCGGTGATGAAAGTTACGGCCTTGCTGATGTCATTGACCTTGGTGTCAACGAGAGCAGATGGAATGCCTGCAGCGACAGCCTTTTCGAAACCAGCCTGAAGAGCTACTGGATCGGTTGGGATCAAGACCAAACCTGAAGGGTTGGTTGCGAGAACCTGATCAAGCACGGGAATCTGGGTAGCAGCTGAGTATTCCTTGTCACCCTGCCAGACCAAAGTCGCGCCTTGGGCGGTTGCTTCTTCTTGTGCGCCGACCTTCATTGCATTGAAGAACGGATCAGCGACAGCGCCCATAACAAATGCGATGGTCTTGCCTTGGCAGGCGCCACCTGCGGCATTTGAGCTTTCGCTAGCAGTGGTATCGCTGCTCGAGCAAGCTGCGAGAAGCAATGACGTTGCACCAGCGACAGCTACCAGCCCTGCCGTTGAGCGCTTCATGTTGGAGAGTCCGAACATAGGTAACGATTCCTTTCAAGGGGGGATGCCAGTCGATGCCTGACAACGTTGTCAGGCATGTCTATAACCTAGTAGCCTCTCTTGTCAACGGGTTTTGAAAAGATAGACAAAACTTTTTTGACAACGTTATCTTTAGCACTTAGCCATTCGCTATTAAATCGGAAGGAAAGGGACAGCGCTGATGTCAGTGAACGGAAATGTGGAATTTCCTACTCGCACCAGACCCACGATGCGCGAGGTCGCTGCACTCTCGGGGACAAGCCTAAAAACCGTGTCCAGAGTCATGAACAATGAGGCTGGTGTTACACCTGCGCTCGTGGCCAAGGTTAAGCAGGCTGCATTAACTTTGAACTATCAACCAAACTTCACCGCGAGTAGCCTGCGACGAAATGATGGCAAGACCAACACCATCGGTGTATTGCTAGAAGACATAGCCAACCCATTCTCTGCTGCTCTTCACCGAGCAATAGAAGAAGTTGCTCGAGCGCGCGGAGTCGCAGTATTCGCCGGCAGCGTTGATGAGGATGAATCACGTGAGCAAGAACTTGCAGCGGCATTTATTTCTCGTCGTGTTGATGGCTTAATCATTGTTCCTGCGGGACATGATCAGTCGTATCTCAAAATCGAAAAACAAAGTGGCACACCAATGGTTTTTGTTGACCGACCACCGGCGCTGCTAGATGCAGATTCAGTACTGACAGCAAACTTCGAAGGCGCAAAAGCTGGAGTTGAACACCTCATAAATCATGGGCACAGGCGCATCGCCTATCTTGGAGACCTGGAAACGATCACCACAGCGGTGGATCGTTTTTCCGGCTATAAAGATGCACTTGATCGCGCAGGTATTGCATTTGACGAGTCGATTGTTCAAATGAATTTGCGGGCCAGTGTTGATGCTGAACATGTAACGTCGAAGATCCTCGCGTCACCTAACCCACCGACGGCGATATTTGCCAGCCAGAACCTTATTTCTGTCGGGGTGATGCAGGCCTTACATCGCTTTGGACTGCAGTATTCCGTCGCGCTCGTCGGGTTCGATGATGTTCCGATGGTCGAACTCATTGAGCCAGGGTTAACGGCGTTAGTTCAGAACATTTCTGGGTTGGGTAAGGCGGCTGCCGAAATGCTCTTCGCGCGGATCGATGGCACAAATGCTGCAACTGAACATCGGGTACTCGATGTTGTATTGCGCGAACGCGGGTCAGGCGAGATACCTGGACCGCATGAAAAGTAGCTGTACCCCTTTTCGAAGACATTAGAAACGACACGAGAAAGGTCCCAACTCATGGACCCGCTGTACTTGATTGCAACGATTCGCCCCATCCCCGAGCATCGTGATGCATTGATTCTGGAGTGCAAAGCTTTAGTGGAAGCCTCACTTCAAGAGCCCGGTTGCGAGTTGTACGACCTAGTAATAGCTGAGGGCGACGAACACTTCACCATGATGGAGAAGTGGACTTCAAGAGCCCACTGGGACAACCACATGCTCACTCCTCATGTTGCTGCGATGGGCAATGCTGAGCAGAAGTACTGCATGGAGCCGAATCAATTGACGTTCTTAACGCCGGCCTACTAAGCAAACTCGAAGGTCGGTCGAGTTGATTAGGTCTGGGCGCAAGGAGCGACTCGCGGGCATAATCACTCGCTAGCCAGTGTCACTCCTGCGCGAAGGCTGCTGCGCTTTCGCCAGCGATGCGACCAAACACAAAGCACGTCGCTGTTGGATTGCCGCCAATAGACATCGGCCCAGCCAGTCCGCCGGCACACTCACCGCCGGCGAAAAGTCCGGGAATTACTTGATGTTTCGTATCCAGCACAGCTCCCTGAGCGTTGACGCGTGGACCTGCACCAGTGAAACCAATTGAAGACAACCGGATCTCCGTTGCATAAAAGGGTCCGGAAACTACTTTTCGCATCACACTTGCGTCTTTGAGTTGTACTGAATCATGACCAAGGGCTGCGTCGGAGTTGTACTGATCAATCGTTGCTAATAAAGGTGCAGCAGGAATGCCAAGTTGTGTGGCGAGGTCTGCAAGTGAATCAGATTTTACGAAGTGCTGCTTTTCAACCATGGCATCGACAACGTCTTCAACCCAGTCGGGGTGTAGTCGACGCTTGGGCTTACCTTCTGGAGTCTTCTCGCCCGTTGGTTTATACGAAGTTTTTGCACCTTCATCAAAGATTGCATAGACAGGGGCTGCTGCTGCATTAAAGGCGCCGTGCATGGCCGCGATTCCCGCAGTTTCATCCACAAAGCGTCGTCCGGTGGCATCGACCATCAGCAAGTGACCGGGCAGCGCCGGATTAGAAACCTGAACATAGCCGGGCCGGATCGTTGCCTCGTAGTAGTTGCGTCCGGTGATTTGGGCACCAACGGCAGCTGAGAGTGGCACTGCATCACCTTGCGCGTAAGGCGCGAGTTCGTCGCCGCCAACAGGCAGAACCCAATCACCTGCAAGGGCTGACAGTTCTGGCATCCATTCTTGAATGAGAGAGTTGTTGCCACCCATCCCGCCTGTTGCCAGCACTACTGCCTTGGCAGTTAACGTTTGACCATCGGCTTCAATGCCGCACACTCGTCCGTCTTCAACGAGCAGGCGATCAACGCGATGATTCAGGGCAAAATCAACCCCTTGTGCCCGAGCAAGCTTGAGCAGCAGCTCGATGAGTTGCTGTCCGCCACCAGTGCGGTGAATGCGGGGAACTTCAAAGCTTTCATTGGGAACGACACCACGGATGTCAGCTCCGTTATCGGCAAGCCATTCAATCTCAGGGCCGGTTCCTGCGCACAAGGCCCAAGCAACTGAAGCATCCAGCCTGAAGGCGTTTAGGCGCATGTATTGCTCATACATCGCTTCAGCCGAGTCTTGGATTCCAAGTTCTGCCTGAAAGCGAGTCCCGGCTCCCATGATGTTTGCCCAAGAAAAACGGCTTCTGCCACCAAGTTCATTTTGAGCCTCAACGACAAGAACGGACGCACCCGTAGCGCTGGCGGCTACTGCCGCTCGAAGCCCCGCGAAACCGCTACCGAGAACGATTACATCTACATCAGTCATGAAACTCTCCCGGCCGCGTCAGATTGCTTGTACTTGGTGATCGTATCGAGCCAACAAATTGGATCTAAATTTCAAGCGGGACGTCAGGTGCAAGTGGCAAGGTGATTGAATAGCCTTTTCCGTTATCGGGAGAAAAATGCCCCTAATTGTGAATTCTTGGAGGAACCGTGACGCTAGTTCTGCGCCGCAACGACTACACGCTGACTGATGAACAAGATCAACTCGTTGACATGCTGCGTTCGCTCTTTAGTGAGCAGTCAGCCATTGAGGTAGTTCGGGCTGCGGAGCCCCTGGGATTTGATCAAAATCTGTGGGCGACAGTTCAAAACAATGGACTGTTGACCATTTCCGTTCCGGAGTCCGCTGGCGGCGATGGTGGCGGCCTAGTAGAGCTCGCCCTTGCTGGAATAGAGGTAGGGCGTACAGCGGCACCAGTGCCGCTCATCGACCATGTGGTGACGATGCGACTTCTCGCAGCACTCAAAGGTGCGGGAGTAGCACTTGACGCACTTGATTGGGATGCAGCCCTTTCAGGGGACCTCATTGTGAGCATGGCTCCAATTTCCACTTGGGAGCTTGGCGCGCAACTTGTTCCAAGCGGTGCCGTTGCCAAAGCAGTTGTTGCATTCAAAGACGGTTCGATCATCTTGATGACGCGCGAGACCAATGCCCCACAGGCTCAAAATGAAGGCTGTGCGCCGGTGGCTTGGTGGAGCCCAAGTGATGCAGATGTTCGCACCGCCACGCTTCTTGATGGCGACCTTGCCGCTGGCATTTGGGAATTAGCTCATCGCGAATGGCGAATCGCAACTGCTGCCTCGATTGTTGGGCTGATGGCGATTTCGAGCGAAATTGCGCGCAGTTACGCACTTGACCGTAAAGCGTTCGGTGTAACAATCGCAAAGTTCCAGGCCATTTCCCATCAGCTGGCTGATATTCACATGGATGTTGTGACAGCGCGCAATATGACAATAAAAGCAGCGTGGCTCACCGAAAACGAGCCAGCTTTCCGACCGGAACTCGCAGCGATGTCGATGGCTCACGCAACTCGTGCGGCATTGCGAAGCACTGCAAAGGCAGTCCATATCCATGGTGGTATGGGAATCACGAATGAAGCAGACATCAGCTTGTTTTATCGCAAGGTTTCATCGTGGGCGTTGGTTGGCGGCGGTATTCGTCGCGACCTAGACGACATCGGAAATGCAATTGATCGTCGGGCACAAGAACTTGCTGCCTCCGCACTTATTTCATCGAATCGATAGGTAGGTACTGACATGGACTTCAGCCAAGTTGAACTCACTTCTGATCAGTTGGTTTTCGAAAAAGAAATTCGAGAGCTGATCTCGGAAAATTGGACACCAAATCTTTCGCATATTGCGGTAGATCACGATCGCATGCCAAAGCCAGTACGCATGGAAATGGCCAAGCGCGGCTGGATCCACCCTGACCTTGCGCCAGATGCTGGTGGTGCCGGACTCGGTGAAATCGAACTTGAAGTGATCACGAACCTTTTCGACGAGTACTACATACCTGCGAATGTGAGTTCGTCTTTGCTCATTCCGACGCTAGAAAAATTCGGCTCGCAATGGCTGAAAGAAAATGTGCTTCCAGGTATTCGTACGGGTGAATTGACTACTTGCCTTGGATATTCAGAACCAGACAACGGTTCCGACATGGCTGCAGCAACAACTCGTGCCGTTCAAGACGGTGACACCTGGGTAATCAATGGCCAAAAGATGTGGACCACTTGGGGCAACGAGTCTGATTACGTGTTCCTGCTAACGCGCACTGGCGCAGTTGAAGAAAAACACCGCACCTTGACGATGTTCTTGGTTCCGATGAACACGCCAGGTGTTGATGCAACACCAGTGTGGATTCTTGGTGGCGGACGAACCAACGTCACTTTCTATTCCGATGTAACGATCTCGGACAACTATCGCATTGGTCCAGTAAATGATGGCTGGAGCGTCATGTCAGAACCGCTGGCTACTGAGCACGGTGCTGGTGTTGTCACTGAAGGTGTGGCTCCGGTGAACGGTTCAATGGGTGCCGGTTTTTCTCGGGTACTCCAAAAACTCGTTGATGGCGCTATTCAATGGGCAGCATCGCGCACGATGGCTGACGGACGTTCACGGCTTGAAGATCCGTTGGTTCGAGCTGCTCTCGCTGAAGCGATGCTCGATCTGGAGATGTGTTGGAATGCCGAAGGTGAATTAGGTAAGCCGATGTCAGCTGAAGCACTTGCTAAGCAGGCGGACAAACTTGCTGACATGGCTGCGCCAGAAGGACTTCTTGATTTTGGTGTCGATGGCAGCATTGCGGCAGGAATTATCGCGAGTGAGCGTCAGCATGCACCAGGTACTGCTGTTTATGGTGGCACCACAGAGATCTATCGAAACAACTTGGCTCGACGCCTGGGACTTCCTCGCCCTTACTAACCAAGTGAATGCAACTCTTAAGCTTCTTCAAGAGTTTCGTACCTAAGCAATAAGGCCCGTCTCGCTTTTAAGCGAAACGGGCCTTATTGCTATCAGGGGAGGTATTTCAGGAACGAACTACTACTCGATAGGCATAGGTGGAAGCACCGACCAAAGGTCGCCCAGATTGACAAAATTGCGATCTCGAAGGTTCTGGAGCAACTCGATAGGGCCGCCGCTTGCCACATCCCACCTGAGTACCTCAAGTCGATGACATAGGCTCCTGCCTGTGGCTGACCAGGTGGATAATGTGACTGAGGTGTCCCTTGAACTTGGGCCCTCAGAGCGACTGCGCGAGCGAATACTCGGACCAAAAGGTCGCCTTGCGATCATCGCAGGCGCTTTCGTGATCTGGTTCATGGACGTTGTGTTTTCTCGATTCCTCATCATTCGCGGAACCATTAGCGGAGTTGACGCAGATCATGCACGTCTTGTGGAGAACATCGGCACGGTGATATTTGTAGTAACGATCATTGTTCTCATAATTGCGGTGTTGCGTGGAACTCGCGAGGCGATGTTTCGCATCATCGCTGTGTACCTAACTTTTTCCGTCATTCAGGTGATCTTCAGCGTGATTACGATGGTCTCCTCGGTCACAGCAAGGAAGGGCTTCGGGCTGGGGAGCCTATGGGACGTGGCAGCGATGTATGCGTTAAGTGTCACGGTATTTACATTTGTATATGTGTATCTCGACGTCGTGACGCCTAAGGGCGCATTCATTTGGCCGGCGCGCGAGGGAGATGTAGCTCCAACCCCAAACATCGCTGATTACATTTTTATCTCGCTGAATGTCAATTCAACTTACGGGCCAACGTCCGAGGCTGTCATGTCTAGGCCGACCAAACTGATTATGGGCTTGCAGGTTTTGCTTTCTATCCTGATGCTGACTGTGCTCATCGCGCGGGCTGTCAGCGCGACTTCCTAGGAAATCCACCGACGCATCTTGGTTAACTTCGCGCGAGATAGAAGTTCATTCTCTTCACATAAACACAATGGTGGCGGATCCCCGAAGGGATCCGCCACCATTGTTATGTCAGGCTAGGACTAGCTGTAGATGACCTTGCCAGTTGTGGTGTCAATGATCTTTCCACCACATGTGGTTTTTGCATCAGGGGTAAGTTCTGTTCCCTTTG
>CAFBMC010000007.1_pt1 | contig 30359 bp, 30 predicted proteins | sample 7268441 | NCBI WGS metagenome assembly CAFBMC01 (sample SAMEA6814051, study PRJEB35770) | freshwater metagenome | biome: Freshwater; feature: Freshwater reservoir; material: water | place: Czech Republic | collected 2017-05-23 | depth 30m m | reverse complement strand
TGTGCATTCTCTAAGGGTCCAGCAACCTTAAATCTTCGCGGTGAACCGTACTTACTCACAGGTTCTGATGTCGCTGATCGAGCAGTTGAGGCTGTCGAGCTTGGTGCAACAGAGGTGTGCCTGCAAGGCGGAATTCATCCTGATTTCAACGGCCAGACGTATCTGGATATTTTGCGAGAAGTGCGTGATGCAGCGCCCAGTATTCATATTCATGCCTTCTCTGCGCTCGAAGTTTGGGAAGGGGCGCGCAGGCTTGGAATTCCATTGCGTGAATTCCTCATCACTTTGCGTGACAGTGGCCTTCGCTCACTTCCCGGAACTGCCGCTGAAATTCTTGACGATGACATTCGAAAAGTTATCTGCGCAGACAAAGTCAACACAGAGCAGTGGCTTGAAGTGCATGAAACTGCACACGAAGTTGGCTTGAAATCCAACGTCACCATCATGTTCGGCACCATTGAGCAGTCAGTTCATTGGGCTAGACATCTGATTCGCACGCGTGAAGTGCAGGCTCGCACCGGTGGGTTCACTGAGTTTGTGCCGCTGCCATTCGTGCACATGGCTGCACCGATTTATTTGAAGAAGGGTGCCCGTCGCGGGCCGACCTGGCGCGAAACTGTGTTGATGCATTCGGTTGGGCGGATCGCCTATCACGGATCGATCCACAACATTCAGGCGTCGTGGGTCAAACTCGGAACCAGTGGTGCTCAGCAGTTATTACGCGCTGGCGTTAATGATCTTGGTGGCACGTTGATGGATGAAAATATTTCGCGCGCAGCGGGCGCGACTCATGGTCAAGGCATCACTGTTGAAGAGTTTGCAGAAATCACCAATCCGATTGGCCGAACTCTGCAGGAGCGCTCGACTTTATATTCGCCAATACAGGCACCAATACAAACGCCAGCCAAGGTGTGATGTGCCGGAACTGGTAATTCCTGATCGAAAATACATGGGCACTCCGGCAACGGCGCCAGGCCCTTCGGGCCCGCAAATGTTGCCAGCCTTCGCTGCTATCCGTCGCGATCCATTGCAGTATCTGAATCACATTTGGCAGACATATGGGGATGTCGCGCAATTCCCTATCCCTCGACCCCCGAGTTATCTTGTGTCCCACCCTGATGCGGTCAAACGGGTACTTGTCGATCGCCCTCGTGAATACAGCAAGGAAACCATTCAGTACAAGGCACTTTCGCTTGTCACGGGAAGTGGTCTCCTCACTGCTTTGGATCCGCCGTGGAAAGAACATCGGTTGATGCTGCAACCTGCTTTTCATCCACGCCAACTTGAACCGCTTGTGCAACAGGTTGAAAGCGGAGTGCAGCGGTTACTGGCGCAATGGAGCGATCTTCCCGACGGTGCTTTGGTTGACATCGAGCAAGCGATGCTGAGAGTTGCCTTGGAAACTGTCGGCCATGCCTTATTCACAGAGGATTTGTCTGGCGATGCGGCAGAGCTCACGAGTGCAACTCTGGATGCGCTTGAGGTTGTGGTTGCCCGCGCTCGGGTGCCGATCACTCCGCCTGCTTGGATGCCGACTCCGGCGAATCGGCGATTAAGGCGCGCAAACACAACCCTTGATGCAGCAGTTTCAAGGCTTGTCGCTGCTCGTCGAGAGGGCCAATCTTCCTCGACGCCCGATGTGTTGGATCTCCTCATTGCGGCCAGGAATTCTGATGGACAGCCGCTGACTGAGCGCGAGATCCGCGATGAAATTGTGACGTTCATTGTGGCGGGCCATGAAACTGTCGCCGCTGCTCTGACGTGGAGTTGGGCGCTGCTTGCTGCGCATCCGCAAATTCAAGATCAGTTGCACGATGAAGTATCTGCTGCGGTGACAGCCGATGCTCTGTCGTTGGACCAGTTAAGTGATCTGCCTTTCACGCGGGCTTGCGTCGATGAAGCGCTTCGCCTGTATCCGCCTGCTTGGCTCATTACGCGTAAGGCTCTGTCTGATGATGAACTCGCAGGTGCGCAGATCCCCGCGGGAGCCCTCATCATCATGAGTCCATGGCTGGTTCACCGGCACCCAGACTTCTGGAGTGAGCCAGACTCCTTTATCCCCAGTCGTTTTATTGACGGGAGCATCACTCGGCATGCGTTCATTCCGTTTGGCAATGGCTTGCGTCTTTGCATAGGCAGAGATTTTGCTTATGCCGAAGCCATTGCTGTGGTCGCCCGATTGGCAACGCGATTTCAGTTGAGATACCCAGAGGGCAAAATAATTCCCGACGTGAATCCAAGTGTGACTATGAGGCCGATCGGTGGACTGCACTTACAAGTCAGTGCTCGTGGCGAGTAACGAGTTTGGAGCGGTGATTACGCGACATAAGTAGTTATGCGTGTCGCGAGCTAGGTGGGTTCAGCCCCGATCCGTACGGCACGCAGATCAGACCACTGTTGGACCAGTCCCGGTTGAGCATGTCGCTGGTCGATCCAGGAATGTGTCGAGGCATCCCAAGATCTGCCGAGATTCGGATATGCGTTGAGGGGGATGGAAGTAACAGTCCGCATCTTGCGGAGCTGGGGTGTCACAAATTGCGGTTCGGTGCAGGCGATTGCGATTGCGATTGCGAGGACGGATGGGCGCTGAGCGACTGCAGCAGTAAAGCAAAACCACGTTGGAAGGTAAGTGGGTAGCCCACGTCCACAAGGGGTTGGTCTCACCTAAGAAATCATGCAAAAAGTGCACAGCCGCAGTTGAGTCGGTAAGCGTTCCTAGATCTGGAGAAGTGGGAGCACCTGATCGTGCAGCAAGCCATTCGTTGCAACCAGGGAACCGCCCCGCAGGGCAGGGCCACCGTCAAAGGCGGTCGCTTTACCGCCAGCTTCTTCAATGATGGGAATGAGCGCTGCCATGTCCCAAGCACCAAGTTCTGGTTCGGCGGATACATCAACGGCACCTTCAGCAACCAGCATGTGTGACCAGAAGTCACCATAAGCGCGCTGGCGCCAAGTTGAAGAGTTGAGTGAGGTAAGTGCACCATTCTCAGGCCAGCCGATCGCATCAGAATAAGAGAACGAAGCGTTACTCAATTCATGAACGCCACTCACCCCAATACGTTTCGGCTCTGCACCAAGTGCCCGTGTCCAGGCGCCGGCATTTTTTGCTGCCCACCATCGTCGATTCAATGCAGGTGCCGAGACCACACCAAGCACTGGAACACCGTCAATAGTGAGAGCAATCAATGTGGACCAGACAGGTACACCGCGCACATAATTTTTCGTGCCATCGATCGGATCCAAGACCCAACGGCGGTTGCTCGCGGTTGAAGTCTCACCGAATTCTTCACCCAGAATTTCATCGAGCGGACGCTCTTGAGACAGGATTTCGCGCAGTAGCTGTTCAGTTGCCTGATCTGCTTCTGTCACGGGGGTGAGATCTGGCTTGGTTTCGACGCGAAGTGAACTTGACTGAAAAGTCTTCATAGTGACCACGTCGGCACGATCGGCCATTGACAAGGCCAGCTGAAGGTCTGCACGAAAAGACTCCTGCTCAGCGCTTAATAATTCGGACACGGAAGTGAATCTAGTCCTTCTGGTTCGCATCGTCGTAGGCTCCTCAATTATGTCGGAACTTGTGACCATCGGCGGAGTACCACTGCACCCACTTATTGTCCATATCGTCGTTGTTCTGGTGCCGCTGACTGCTCTAGGCGCGATTGTGATGGCAGTTGTTCCAAAGTTCTCTCGTCGCTTTGGTCCGCTGGTGGCTTTAGGGGCACTTGTGAGCATCGGCAGTGCAGTTCTCGCGAAGGAGGCCGGGGAGCAATTGGCGCGAGTGAAGCCGGTCGCAGCTGATCATTTGCATTGGGGCTCGCAAGTACCACTATGGGTTGGGTTATTCGGCTTAGCCGTTATTGGGTTTTGGTTCGTGGACCGAGGTATTCCCTCAAATCGTGCTCGCCCGCTCTGGCTACGCATCGCAGCGATTGGTGTCGTGGCGCTTTCAGTCGTTGCGACGTTGTATGTCCTTGCGGCCGGACATAGCGGTGCCGAAGCAGTGTGGGCGTCGCTTATTCGCTAGCGGGTCTGCTTCCTGCTTACTGGTTACGTCTGCGGTGGTTGTTCATTTGGGAAGGCATCTTCTGGTCTGACTTGCGTTGGTTGAGCGAGTAAACGTCGCAGCGACAACAACCGATCTCGCATTTGTTCGGGTTGAGTATGGATCCATTCATTGAGGCCGCACTCAGGTTCATCATGCGAGCACGACCGCGGGCAGTGTTCAATTCCTGGTTCCAGTTCAGGGAAGGCGTGAATCATTTGGTCAGCTCGCACATGCGCAAGGCCAAAGGAGCGAATGCCAGGCGTATCGATGATCCAGCCACCAGTGGGAAGTGCGAGCGCCACTGCGCTGGTCGAGGTATGGCGGCCCTTACCCGTTACGACATTGACATGGCCGGTGCTGCGGATAGAACCGGGCACGATGGCGTTGACCAAAGTGGATTTACCCACACCTGAATGTCCAAGAACCACGGTGATCTGATTCTTTAATGCTGCAAGCAGATCAGGTGGCGGCACTCGGTTATTAATCGTGAACACTGGTAGATCAAGTGGCCCGTACATTGCGAGTAGCGCGTCGGCGCTGGCGAGGTCAGTCTTAGTGATGATGAGCATGGGTTGAATACCTTCATCAAAGGCAGCGACCAAAGCCCGATCGATAAGTCCAAATGAGGGTTCCGGATCAGCTGTAGCGGTGACGATGGCAAGCTGATTAGCATTCGACACAACGATGCGCTCGACGGGGTCAACATCGTCAGCAGTTCGTCGAAGTGTCGAAGTGCGTTCTTGTCGCCGGACGATTCGCGCAAGATCGTCGGTGCCAGAAGTGTCTGAACCGATGAGATCAACGAGATCTCCTACGACGATGCCTTTTCGACCAAGTTCGCGAGCTTTGATTGAGTAGATCTGTTTGCCCATTGCGACTTCATCGGTATCGGAATTCAGGGCAACCGTGAATCGTCCACGATCAACAGCGATGACCATTCCAGTTTCGGCGTTGGTGTGGGCAGGACGTTCTTTGGTGCGAGGGCGAGATTTGGTTTTGCCGGGGCGGATGCGTACATCGTCTTCATCCCAGCGCTCGTGAGTTTTCTTGCTCGTCACGGAGTGGGCGATCCAGAAACTAAAGATTCCCATCGTGCAGCGAAACCAGGAAGAGTTTTTGCAGTCGTATCGATGTTCTCGACTTCAACACCGGAGACCCGCAAACCAATAACCGCGCCTGCAGTGGCCATGCGATGGTCGTTGTAAGTTTTGAAATGTCCTGCATGTAGAACACCGGGACGAATGTGAATGCCATCTTCGGTTTCAGTTGCGTCACCCCCGAGGTTCTTTATTTCGTGAACTAGTGCTGCGAGTCGATCAGTTTCATGACCGCGGAGATGAGCAATTCCCCGAAAGCGAGTTTCGGTCGTAGCCAGTGCGGCTATTGCGGCAAGGGTCGGGGTGAGCTCGCCGACGTCACGTAAGTCAGCATCTATTCCACGGATTTCCCCTTGCATCGCAACGCTGAGTCCTTGGCTGCTGTGCGAGATCGTTGCTCCCATCGCGGCGAGGAGATCGCGTAAGGCGTCACCGGCTTGAGTGGTGCGCGCGGGCCAATCAGGAATAGTCACTTCACCGCCGGTAACCATCGCCGCAGCCAGAAACGGAGCAGCGTTTGAAAGGTCTGGTTCGATGACTCGATCAATCGATGCAATTCGTTGATTGGCGATACGCCAAGTTGAAGCATCTGGTGTGTCTACATGAACGCCATGTTCAGCAAGCATTTCAATAGTCATATTGATGTGAGGCTGACTCGGAACAGGTGGACCTTCGTGGCGAATCGTTAAGCCTTGATCAAATCGTGCAGCAGTTAAGAGCAGTGCAGAAACAAATTGACTTGAAGCGGAAGCATCAATGACAACTTCTCCGCCGGTAACTGAGCCAGTGCCGCACACAGTGAATGGCAGTGTGTCTTCACCAATGATCGACACCCCAAGTGATCGCAAAGCGTTGAGTGTTGTTGCCATTGGGCGGACTCGAGCGCCTTCGTCACCATCGAATGAGACATCTCCGGTAGCCAATGCAGCAACCGGTGGCACAAAACGCATGACTGTTCCGGCTAAACCGACATGAATAGTGGCAGGGCCGGTGAAGGGCGCAGGGTGAACCCGAATATCAACGTTGCCCACGGCGGTTGGCTCGCTCACGGAGATTCGGGTGTCCAGAGACTGCAGGGCCGTGACCATTAGTCGGGTGTCACGGGCATCGAGTGCTTGGTGAATTGTGCTGGGACCTTCGCTGAGCGCGGCCAAGATCAAAGCCCGGTTCGTTGCTGATTTGGAGCCCGGAATTCTGACGGTGGCGCGGATTGGCGCTAAGGCGCGCGGGGCAGCCCAACTCGGTTGCGTTGAAGGGGACATCAAGGCAAGGGTAGTGCTCATGTGTGGGCGATATGTGGCAGCGCAGGATCCAGCGGCTCTGGTGGCCGAATTTGAGGTAGTTGCGCCGCCTGAGCAATATCTGCCGCCGAACTACAACGTCGCTCCGAGTACCTCGGTGTACGTCGTGGTGGATAAGCGTCAAGGAGATGAGCCGCCTGCGCGCAGCCTTGAGGTTGCAAAATGGGGCTTAGTGCCATCTTGGGCAAAGGATCCTGGGATAGGGGCGAAAATGACCAATGCCCGATCTGAAACAGTGGCCAGCAAGCCATCTTTTAAGAAGGCCTTCGCTTCCCAGAGGTGTCTGGTTCCTGCCGATGGCTATTACGAGTGGTACACCTCAACAGAGGTGACGAGCTCTGGACGTCCGGCCAAATTACCGTTCTTCATCCATGCAGCCGATGGGGCAACCTTGGCGATGGCGGGTCTGTATGAATGGTGGCGGTCACCAGAGGGTTCTTGGCTGTTGACCTGTTGCGTTCTCACCAAGCAGGCAACGCAAGGACTCATCCAGATTCATGATCGGATGCCGGTGATGGTGCCGCAAGCGCGCTGGAATTGGTGGCTAGATTCCGCATTGCAGATTGAAATTGCACCGCTCCTTGATCCGAGGCTGGTACCGCTGGAGGCTTATCCAGTCAGTACCGCAGTCAATAACGCCCGAAATAGTGGTCCTGAACTCATGGCGCCTATCCAGGCTCGTTAGCGAAGGTTCGTGGACGGCAAGCCATGGGGTGGCTGATCCGATGCTGGGCTGGCAGGGAATATCGAGGTGGCTGCGCGCGTTTGGGCATATGTGATCGCAACCATGAATTTCGTCGGGCTGGATCCCAGTGCCGTAGGCTCATGTGTGATGTCCACTGAAACCAAGGAAGATACGGCGGCGCGTTTTGAGCGCGATGTCACGCCGTTCCTGCATTCGCTCTATGGCGGTGCATTGCGAATGACACGCAATCCAGCTGATGCTGAGGATCTTGTTCAAGAAGCCACACTGAAGGCATTTGCGGCATTTGGCTCGTTTACCGAAGGAACGAATCTGAAGGCTTGGCTTTTTCGGATTTTAACCAACACGTACATCAACCAATATCGTAAGAAGCAACGCGTGCCGTTGCAGACGAGTGCAGATGAACTCACTGACGGTCAACTCAATGAAGTAGGCGAGAGCCTGGGCATGCGTTCAGCTGAAGCTGAAGCCATGGCCAAGTTGGCAGATGGTGAAATCATTGATGCGCTTGCGGTGCTGCCCGAAGACTTTCGAATGGCCGTGTATTTGGTTGATATTGAAGGCTTTTCGTATAAAGAAGCGGCAGAAATTATGGACACTCCAGTTGGAACGGTGATGTCTCGCTTGAGTCGCGGCCGCAAGCAATTACGCGAGCTCCTTCGGGAGTATGCAACCGAACGGGGCTTCATTTCTCAGGTGGTGACGTCATGAGTTGTGGAAATCCGCACGCTGTTGCTTGCGTCCAGATTCATTTGTGGATGTGGATTTATTTAGACAATGAGCTTGAGCCGGAAAGCTCGCATCAGGTGGTGCACCATCTCGAAGAATGTCCACCTTGTGCTGAAGTGTTCACTGCCGAAAGAATTATTCAGACACGGATTCGTCAGTGCCGAGAAACGGTGCAAACCCCTGAGGGCTTGCACACGAGAATTTTCACCCAAATTCAGCAGACGATCTCTGGCGAGTAGTCCGCCGCGCTTACCCGGATCTACAACTCAATCGGCGTACCCTGCCATTCGTGGGAACAGTCGCCGTCTTGGCTCAGGAGCGAACAGATTTACAACCCGACGAGGTGGCACGTTTACACCGCGTCGTTGAAGCCTGGGGACTCATCGCAGACCTTTCACTGGGCGATCTAGTCTTGTGGTTGCCCACTTGGAATGAAGGTGGAGCAGTTGCCGCAGCATTGGTTCGTCCAACCACCGCGTCAACCACGGTTGAAGAGGATTTGGTCGGCCGCTTCGTGCCAAGAGGTCGCTTACCCGAGATTGATCAAGCACTGCACTTCGGTCGGGCAATAGGTAACGCCTTCCCTATTCGCTCGCGGCCCGATTCACAAGGCCGCGTCATCGGGGTAGTTGTTCGATCTTCATCAACGTTGACTCGAGTCGCTGGCCAACTCGAAGAGGCATACCTGCAAATCGCCGAAGAGTTATTACACATGTTGGTAGCAGGGGATTTTCCGCCGCCGGATTATGTTGGCGAGCGAGGTGACGCCCCGAGAGTGGGAGATGGGCTTGTGCGTTTAAGCCCGGAAGGCAAGGTCACGTACGCCAGCCCGAATGCGATGAGTGTGCTGCGCCGATTGGGGCTTGCTACAGATCTCTTGGGCGCTGATCTTGGCTCACTCGTTGTGCGACTCTCACATCGCCACGGCCCGATGGATCAACACCTCGCGCTGATAGCGGGTGGCCGGGCAGCGGGGCAAACCGAAGTTGAGAATGCTCACGCAGTCGTACTCATTAACGGTATTCCGTTAACTGCCCCAGGACACACCAATGGGGCTTTGGTGTTGTTACGTGATGTGACCGATGTTCGCAGACGTGAGCGTGCCCTCATGTCGGCAGATGCCACCATTCGAGAGATTCACCATCGGGTGAAAAACAACCTTCAGACTGTGGCAGCACTACTGCGGATGCAGGGCAGGCGCGCACAGAGCGAAGAAGCTCGGCTCGCGCTAGGTGAGGCGGAGCTTCGCGTTGCGGCGATTGCTGTGGTGCACGAGACCTTGTCGAGACAAGTCGACGAGATGCTCGAATTCGATGACGTCATTGATCGAATTATTTCGCTAGTGCGAGATCTGGCCCCTGCCTTAGGTGGCAATGACTCTCAGCACATTGAGCGCTCAGGTTCGGCTGGGGTGTTGAGTGCCGAAATTGCGACCCCACTTGCAATGTGTGTTTCTGAACTTCTACAAAATGCGGTTGAGCATGCCCAAGCGGATGCAATCGCCGTAGAAATAAGCCGAGGTGAATCCGCAGTGATGATTACTGTGCGCGATAACGGTCAGGGCATCGCGCAAGAGGTCTGCGAGGATCCGGCGAACTCTGGCGGACTCGGGCTGCAGATCGTGCATTCACTCGTTACTGGCGAATTGCAAGGCACCGTGTCTATTGCAGTTCAAGAAGGAACGGTAGTGCTTATCACTGCACCAATTACCCCGAGAAAGTTGAACGACACTCGTGTATAACGGCGCCCAAATTGGATTAGAGACTGCCGCGAGCACGCAAGCGGGCATTACGTCGCTTCAGAGCTCGACGTTCATCCTCGCTTAAACCGCCCCAAACGCCGGCGTCCTGCCCGGTTTCCAGGGCCCAACGTAAGCATTCATCAACCACGGAACAACGACGGCAGACGGCCTTGGCTTCCTCGATCTGAACCAATGCGGGTCCGGTGTTGCCGATCGGGAAGAAGAGTTCTGGATCTTCGTCACGGCAAGCAGACTCGTGTCGCCAGTCCATGCTAGGTCAACTCCATCGTAAAAGGCACCAGGATTACCAGTGCTCGTGAATGCTTTCACTTATGCCGGCCATCAGAATGGAGGCGATCCAGGGGTCTCCTGCTCGTCTCCGAAGGAAGTGGGCCAGTTCTGTGTAGCAACGGGGAAGTAAAGGGTTACATGAGAGCGGTGCAGGCGCAAGAGGCGCGACCGAATAAAGGCCAATAAGCGCTGTCGGTTTGGTCACAGACGCGACATTTGTCATGTTTTATGGGCAATTACACGATCACTGTTAACGCCGCAGGTTGGGAACGGAACGTTACTTGGCTGATTTCTCCCAAACCTTCACCATCAATTTGGAAGGCCATAGGTCGGGTGGCAGTCATCGTGAATTCCGATTGATCGTGCCAAGTGACGGCAGAAGCCAGAGCACTGGCTCGACGCTGGGTTAAAAGCTGCCGGGTATTCTGCAGCGCTTTTGGCACGCTGACCTTGCGCATTCCAAAGAGATCAAGTCCGGTGTTGAAGTTAGCATCCGGGCAAAGCTGAATGGGCCAGTTGCCTAGGTAGGTCCAGGGATTCGTGTTTTGAACGAGCGCAAAGTACAGCTCTTCCAAGACATCTTCACCCCGGGTAACACTGAGTTGCGGAACGCGATTCCGGGCAGTTTTAAACATGGTTGATGCAGTTGTGGCTATGTAGCGAGTAGGCGAGGCTTTTCGTCCGTGTCGGCGTTTGTGTTCCATTGCTGCAATAACTTCAGCGTCAAGTCCGACACCGGCGTTGACGGTGAACCATCGATCATCGGCACGACCCAAACCAATGGTTCGGATGCGACCTTGCTTGATGCCCTCTAGGAGGTGCGCTCCAGCTTCGACGATGTCATTAGGTAGGCCTAGGGCTCGAGCGAAGACATTGGCGCTGCCACCAGGCAGCGTGGCCAATTGTGTGCGAGGACCAGGCCCTTGCGCGAGCAAGCCATTCACAACTTCATTGATGATTCCGTCTCCGCCAACGGTGATGACGACATCTAAATCCGCAGCGACTGCCTGTTGACCGAGCTCCATGCCATGCCCTCGATGTGAGGTTGTGGCAACCTCGAGATCTAGAGCATCAGCGAATGCGTGGATCACGAGGTCGGTTAGGCGGCGCGAGGTAGTCGTCGCCTGAGGATTGACGATCAGGAGTCCGCGCACATGGGAACCCTAGCGATAGTGCTGGGAAACCTCACGATCCGTAGAGTGGTCCCGTGACTATTCCCCGCTCGTACCTCGCACTGGCTTTCATCGCAGGATTAGAAGGTGCGGCCCTTCTTGCGACCGCCGTTGTCTCAGTGGTTCAGGCTCTGAGTGGCACAAGTTATGGCGCTCGAGGAGATGATTCGTCGGCCATCATTCTCGAGGTTGTTATTTTCACGGTCTTTGGGCTGGGGCTATTAGTTGTAGCAAAAGGCTGGTATTCCAGGAAGCGTTGGGCCAGGTCGCCTTTTGTCCTGGCTCAACTCCTCGGCTTGGCTATCGGAATTTGGTCGGACACCCAGTTAGTGCTTCGTTTGGGATTTATCCTCCCAGCGGTGCTCGGCTTGATCATTACTTTTAGCCCTGCAGTCCTGCGCGACTCTTCGCAGGCATATAAGTCGTAAGTCTCAGGTTTGCGTTAATTCTGCACGAAGCTTGAACAGTGATCGAGTAAGAATTCGCGAGACCTGCATCTGGGAGATGTCGAGTTCTTTTGCTATTTGAGTTTGGTTGAGATTTTTATAAAAGCGAAGCACCACGACTTTTTGCTCAAGTTTTGGCAGGGTTCGCAATGCTTGTAGTACAGATTCCCTATTTTCTAGACCATCAAGATTTGGATCTTCTAGAGCCTGCTGCGCGATGAGGGTTCTATCATCGTCGGTACTCATCATTAAGCGCGCATTATTTATCTCAAGGGCGGCGAGTACTTGTTCCACGCTGACACCAAGGTGAAGAGCTATTGCTGGAATTGTCGGTGCGCTGGAATGCGTTTGGGTGAGTTCATCAATTGAATGAGAAACCTTGAGTGCTAATTCTTGCAACTTCCCAGGTATGCGAATACTCGAAATTCGATCGCGAAGGTGATGTTGAATTGCACCTCGAATACACGGCACTGCATACGTACTAAATTCATTTCCTAACTCGGAATCAAAATGGTCACAGGCGAAGATCAAGCCCTCCATGCCAACTTGAATCAGATCTTCAAACTCATTATGCGATCGGTAATGTCGGGCCACATGGTGAACGAGTCCGATGTGTTCGGCTATCTGTTGATCCCTATCCGCGGAACTCATCTGAGCGGTTCGGTTAAGCAGCCTCGTTATGTTGTTCTTGAACGCGAGCGACTACTGTGAGAATACCGTCGACATTGGTAGCGCGGAGTTCGTCTGCCAAGGCAGAAAGAACGGTCCAACTAAAAGTGTTGGTAGGTAGGCCACTTTCCAAGAGTGTGCGACTTTGAACCATAAATTCCAGGGCACCAACTTCTTCAAGAAAAGTGCAAACAATCTCCGCATCCGCAGGTGCGTTGAGCACAACCTGGTTAAAGGCTTCATCGATGGCAAGGCGAGCATCTTCAACCCGGTCATAACTCAACTCACAACGCGCAGCAATGGTCGCTGCCAGAGTGCGCGCGAGCGCTGCATATTCAGGCTTGGCTGGTAAATGCAATGCAATGCTCACGGTATTCCCCCTAGATCACTGTTCGATACCCACACTAGACACATCCGGGTGTGTGCAATCGCTGAGATTGACAGTGTCGTCATAAAAAAACGAGCTCGCAACGCACATGCGCTGCGAGCTCGTTCAATGAAGACGTTATGCAGCAGCTTTGGTTTCCCAGAAGATTGCAGCGATTTCATCAATCTTTGCAAGCAATTGATCAGCAACGACAACATCGACAGTGCCCTTAGTGCCACCGGCACCAGCGAGCTTGGTGGCCTGATTGAACAGGTCATTGAGGTGCGGGTACTTCTCGAAGTGTGGAGCCTTGAAGTAATCGGTCCAGAGCACCCAGAGGTGTTCCTTAACCATTGTCGAGCGTGTTTCTTTAATTGCTACAGCGCGAGCCTTGAAATCAGGATCTTCCGAGCCGTGGTACTTCTGCATGCAGGCTTTAACTGACTCGGCTTCGAGTCGAGCCTGTGATGGGTCATAGACGCCGCATGGCAAATCGCAGTGTGCGTAAGCCACGTGACGAGGAGTAAATAGACGGTTCAACATCAATCATCCCTTTCGCTGAAGATTTCGGTTAAGCCTAGTCCGGTGCTGGCCTTGGGGATACGCAAGGATGACCCTGTGTGGGGATTAACGTCAGTGGCCATAGCAGGAAATTCCATGGAACCTACGCTGAAGTCCGGCGACTGGTGGCTCGTGCGAAAAACCCAGCAGGTCAAACCAGGCCAGATTGTGGCTTTTTGGGAACCTGACCGTATTGATCTCCTGGCAGTTAAACGCGTGCATCACGAGGTTGCGGGTTCCTGGTGGATGCTAGGCGACAATCCGCAAACGAGCATCGACAGCCGATCCTTTGGCCCCGTGCATGGACGCCAAATCGTTGGACGGTTGCTCTTTCGGTTTCGCCCGCTGTTCCGTAAGTCATAGTCCTAACGGCTGTGCTCAGGCCCCCGCGCGGCTAGGCTCGCACCATGTTCGCTGTCTATGCATCCGGCATCAATGCCGACGACCCATTGTCCATGCTTACTCTTGGCGAAATTGAGCCGATACCGACACCGCAGGATTGGGTGACAGTAAACGTCAAAGCTGTGAGTTTGAATCACCATGATCTCTGGGCGCTGCGAGGTACGGCACTTACTGCTGATCAGGCACCGATGATTCTTGGGACCGACGCAGCAGGTGTCACTGAGGATGGACGCGAAGTCATCGTGCACGGCGTGATTGGTGACCCAGATAAGGGCCGCGGCGACGAAACCTTGGATCCCAAGCGCTCACTACTCAGTGAGGTGTATTCAGGTGCCATGGCAGCACAAGTTCGGGTACCCGCGCGAAACCTCATCGACAAGCCTGCCGAACTTTCATTTGAAGAGGCTGCTTGTCTCCCAACCGCCTGGCTGACGGCCTATCGCATGTTGGTGACTAAGTCCGGCACCCAAGCGGGCGACCTTGTCTTGGTTCAAGGCGCAGCCGGTGGCGTTGCGTCGGCAGTGATTGTGCTCGCGAAAGCCCTTGGCCTTCGCGTATGGGCGACATCTCGCGACGAAGCGAAGCGCGACTGGGCCAAGGCACTTGGTGCTGACGAAGTCTTTGAAAGTGGCGCGCGGTTGCCAGGAAAAGTAGATGCGGTTATTGATTCTGTTGGTGAAGCCACCTGGTCGCATTCCCTCCGCGCTCTTCGTCCAGGCGGAACCATCGTGACGTGTGGCGCAACTTCAGGTGGCGCAGCAAATGCAGATCTCAACCGAGTCTTTTTCCTTCAGCTCAAGATTGAAGGGTCCACGATGGGTACGGCAGAAGAACTTCGTGGATTGGTTGCCCTACTTATTTCATCCGGCGCCCGTCCCGTGATCGATCGAGTGCTACCGATTACAGCGGCGGCAGAGGCTTTTTCGGCAATGAACACGGGTGAACTTCGAGGCAAGATTGTGATGACGCTGAGCTAGTCCTCGTCTTCATCATCATCGACACGGGCGAGCCAGGTGGCTAGCCGCTCTATCGGGGTTTCAAACTCAGGATTGAGGTCGACGAACTCGCGCAAACGCTGCGCGAGCCAGTCGATGCTCATTTCCTCTTCACCGCGGCGTCGTTCAAGCTCTTCAATTCCACGATCCGTGAAATACATGCTTTAGCTCCGCGGTTCGAAAGCCTGCTCGACCAAAGCTCGCTGCTCTTCTTCGTGACGAGCATGAGTTCCCACTGCGGGAGCCGAAGAAGCATTGCGAGTGACACCCTTGATTGGCCGTTTGAGAATTTCAGGCAGATTCATCGCCATGAAACTCCACGCGCCTTGGTTGGCAGGTTCTTCTTGAACCCAACGCAACTCAGCCTTCTCCATACCTTCCAAGGCTAGCGGCAAGGTTTTCGTGGCGATGGGATACAAGCGTTCCATTCGAATGATGGCAACGTCTTTCACTCCAGTTTTTTCGCGATGTGCGACAAGGTCGTAGTAAACCTTTCCGCTACACAGCAACACGGTCTTCACGTCGGCCCTGTTGACGGTTTCATCGCCGATGACTGCTCGGAAGGTTCCCGAAGTGAAGTCAGCCTTGCTCGAAGAAGCTGCCTTTGAACGCAGCAGCGACTTTGGCGTGAACACCACAAGTGGGCGAGTGAGTTTTCCGTAGACCTTCCAGCGCAGCAAATGAAAATATGAAGCTGGAGTTGAAGGCGTCGCAACAGTCATGTTGTCTTGGGCGCATAACTGCAAGAAGCGCTCGATACGTGCCGAGGAGTGGTCTGGGCCTTGTCCCTCATAGCCGTGTGGCAAGAGCAAGGTAACCGCAGATCGCTGTCCCCACTTTTGCTCTCCAGAAGCAATGTATTCGTCGATGATTGTTTGGGCACCATTAGCAAAGTCGCCAAATTGTGCTTCCCACATCACGAGCGCATCGGGACGAGCCACCGAATAGCCGTATTCAAAGCCCATAGCTGCATATTCACTCAACAACGAGTCATAGATAGACAACTTTGCACCGTCGCGGTAGCACTGCTTCAGTGGCTTATATTGCCATCCAGTGTTGCTATCAACGATGACTCCATGGCGATGACCAAAGGTGCCTCGACGTGAATCTTGGCCAGCCAGCCGGATGGTGCGGCCTTCCAAAAGGAGTGAGCCGAAAGCCAAGGCTTCTCCCATGCCCCAATCAATCTCATCGGCAGCCACCATTTGCTCGCGGCGAGCCAGTTGTGGTGCCAATCGCGGATGCACCGCGAAGTCAGGAGGCATGTGCAACTGCGAGGCAATCACGATATCGATTTGCTCTTGCGTAATTGACGTATCGACTTCGTATGCGGGACGTTGGCGAGTGAGTTCACGGCTTCCGGTTTCAAGGATGTCTTGCGCAACATCGCTGAATGCCTGTTCTGGGAACACCTTGGTTTCTTGGAAGATGCGTTCAAGTTGTGCTTGGAAATGCTTGAGCACTTCATCGGCTTCTTCCAAAGTGATGTCGCCGCGACCGATCAAAGAGTCGGTGTAGTGCTTGCGTACCGAACGCTTGTTATCAATGATTTTGTACATCAATGGCTGAGTGAGCGATGGATCGTCACCCTCGTTGTGTCCTCGACGGCGGTAACACACCAGATCGATGACAACGTCTTTATGGAACTTCATGCGAAATGCGTAGGCCAACTGTGCAACCCGAACAACTGCTTCCGGATCGTCACCATTGACGTGGAAAATCGGCGCTTGAATGGTGCGCGCCACATCTGTTGAGTAAACAGATGAACGGCTATACCGAGGACTTGTGGTGAAGCCAACCTGGTTGTTCACCACAATGTGGATGGTTCCCTCGGTGCGATATCCCTGAATCTGCGACATCTGCAAGGTTTCAAGGACGACACCTTGACCAGCAAAGGCTGCGTCACCATGCATCAAAATTGGCAGCACACGATTTCGGTCTTCATTTGGCAGGAGATCTTGCTTCGCCCGCACGATGCCTTCGAGTACAGGATCAACTGCCTCGAGGTGAGAAGGGTTTGCTGCGAGATACACGCTCGTTGTTGCTCCGCTTGGTGCCGTAAATTCACCGGTAGTACCAAGGTGGTATTTCACATCGCCGGAGCCCTGAACCATTTCTGGTCCAAAGTCACCTTCGAACTCTCGGAAGATCTGAGCATAAGATTTTCCTGCAATGTTGGTCAGCACATTGAGTCGACCGCGGTGCGGCATACCGATTGCGACCTCTTGCAGCATATCTTCGGCAGATTCAATCAAAATCGCGTCGACCATTGGAATAAGCGAGTCTCCGCCTTCAAGGCTGAAACGCTTTTGGCCAACGAACTTGGTCTGCAAGAACGATTCAAGCGCCTCAGCTTCATTGAGTTTGCGCAGGATTCGCAATTGTTCTTCGCGTTCTGGTCGAACGAAAGGCGTCTCGACTTGATCCTGAATCCATTTGCGCTGGTCAGGTTCTTGAATGTGCATGTATTCGATACCAATGGTGCGGGTGTATGAGTCCCGGAGAACTTTCAAGATGTCGCGGAACTTCATCAGCTGCTGTCCGCCGAAGCCACCTGTTGGGAAAATTCGATCAAGGTCCCAGAGGGTCAAGCTGTGGGCCATGGTGTCAAGATCGGGATGAGCAGGTTGACGGGTTTCTAACGGGTCAGTATCGGCAAGGAGATGGCCTCGCTCACGATAGGCATGAATGATCTCTTGGACTCGAGTTGCTTTACTGAGGTCAGTGTCGTTGCTCGCAGAAATATCCTTCGCCCAACGAATTGGCTCATAAGGAATACGCATGGAACGGAAGATCTCGTCGTAGAAACCATCATTACCGAGAAGCAATTCATGGATGCGGCGAAGGAATTCACCTGACTGCGCACCTTGAATAATTCGATGGTCATAGGTGGAGGTAAGCGTAAGAATGCGTGAAACAGCATTGCGCGCGATTGATTCTTCTGATGCGCCTTCCCATTCAGCGGGGTAGTTCAAAGAACCGACGCCGATGATGCAACCTTGGCCGGTCATCAAACGAGGTACCGAAAGATTTGTGCCCAGACCGCCTGGATTCGTGAGCGACATCGTGGTTCCGGCAAAGTCATCAACGGTAAGTTTGTTGTTGCGAGCCTTGCGAACCGTGTCTTCGTACGAAGCCAAGAACTGAGCAAAGTCCATATCCTGAGCACCCTTGATGCCCGGAACGAGTAACTGTCGGGTGCCGTCTGGCTTGCTTAAGTCGATAGCAAGTCCCAGATTTACCTGGTCGGTAGAAACCAGCGCCGGTTTACCATCAACCTCGATGTAGCGGCCATTCATGGCGGGCATCTCAGTTGCGGCCCGAATAATGGCAAAACCGATGAGGTGGGTAAATGAAACCTTGCCACCACGGGTGCGGGCAAGGTGGCTGTTGATGACAGTTCGGTTGTCTTCTAGCAGGCGTGCCGGAATAGCGCGCACGCTTGTTGCTGTTGGAACCGTGAGACTTATTTCCATGTTGGTGACAACACGTGCTGCGGCACCTCGCAGGATCACTGCATCTGCATCAACGGACGCGGCGCCTCGCATGATCACGGCTGCGGCGGCGGGTGCTGGACTTGGAGCGGCTGGTGTTGCCGGTGCAGCAACCTGTGTTGGCGCCACATTCGCAGCAATCGGAGTTGCTACTGCTGGTGTCACAGCAACCACAGGTGGTACTGCTGGCGGTGCTGCAACTACCGCGCCGGGGGTGTAATCCGCAAAGAAATCCCACCAGTGCGGGTCAACTTTGTTCTTATCCTGCTTATATAGGTCGTACAACTCATCGACGAGCCACTCATTTGCGCCGAATGGGTCCATGGATTCCGTGGCCACTGCCGATCCTCTCGCACCAAAAGGGTGCTTATTGCTAGTGAGTGAAGCGCTGCTCCTAGACCAGCTAGGCAGGAGCAACAATAGTCGCTCAGGGAGGACATGCCCAGATATAGACGGGGTGGCACTCGTCTCAATCGCCTCGAGTTTGGCGCTGGGGAGGAGTCGATTTAGAGTTAAGCAGTGATTCCACCACGCGTCGGTCGTTTCAGTGTTGCCGCTGGCCTTTGCATTGGCTTGATCGGCATTGTTGAACCTGCCTCGGCACAGGCGCCGTATCCGGAACCGCCCAATATTGCTGGGGTCACCTCAGTGGCGAGCGGGTCACTGCAAATTGCTTATGTCCTACCCACGAATACCTTCAGTTACCCGGTGACTGACGTTCAGGTCACCACTAATAATGCGAACACCTGGACAAGTTGTGGCACGGTTAATGGCTTATGCACTGTTGGTGGGCTTACCAATGGGCTTCGTTACATCGTGGCCCTTCGATCAGTGAACTCAGCTGGCCCTAGCTTGCCAAGCCTCAGTGGTGCCGGCGTACCCAAAGTTCCGACAGCACTCGACACGGACAAAACCACACAGTTACCACGATCTCGGGTCACAGTGACTGCTGCTTTTGATGCTGCCAGTAATAACTTGGGGGTGAATGCTGCTTCAACTCGAGTCGGGGTCGGGACCCTTCCTGAGCTGAAATTCAATCGCAACATTCCCAACAAGGCCGTAGTGGAAAGGCATCTCACGGTCTCGGCTACTTCAGATGCAACTGGCGAGACGAAGCTTGTCCCAGGCCGCTGGGCTTGGCAAGATGTGAAAACCATCATTTATCGACCCACGGGCTGGTGGCCTGGCCGTTCCACGATCACCATTGCTTCTGATTTGGATGCAACAAATCTGGGCCTTTCTGGGGGAGCGACCCTCATCGGCGGCAGCACGCTTGGTACGACGTACACCTTTAAGACAGCCCGCGCACTCGTTGGACGCGTCGACGGAAAATCCGATGTTATGAATGTCTACATCGACAATGAGAAAGTGAAATCTTTCAAAATTTCACTTGGTGGCCCTGACTGGCGCACACGCAATGGCGTGAAAGTGATCAATATCCAAAAAGAAGCGGCTAAGACCTATACGAGTCAAGCTCTTGGGCTAACTGCACCTGAAGATCAGTACAGCCTCGACGCAAAGTGGAACACCAGGCTGACTCCTTCGGGAGAGTTCATGCACGCAGCACCTTGGGCCACGAGCCGATTGGGTCGCTACAACGGCTCCCATGGTTGTACCAACATGCACGAAGCCGATGCCAAATGGATTTTCGACAACACCATTCCAGGCGATGTATTTATTTACACAAATACTTTGGGTGAGACTGCTCAACCTGGCAATGGATCGGGTGGACTGTGGAATGTGCCCTGGGCAAGCTGGACCAGCAAGTCAGCTCTTGGAGCCCTGCCGATAGCGCCAGTCACCCCGGCACCTTCTGTCTCACCGATACCGACACCCACCCCGTCAAATTCGGCTACGCCTAGTTCAAGTCCCTCAACTTTCAGCATCTGATCTGGACTACTGGCAAGATTGACCTATGAGTTTCTTAACGAGAGCTATTGGGGCGTTAGGCCCAAATCGAACTCTTGCAGAACGCGTGGCACTTTTTGCTGCTGCGGCTGCCGTGGGGCCATCATTTGAACCTGGCCTACAACCGCGCAAGACGCTCGATCAGGCGATCGCTACGGGTGTCATCTCTGCGACTACCCTCTCGCTCGTTACGGCAACGCAAAGTTCCATCGACGCGCTAGGCAGCAGTTTGATGCGCACTCGAGGCGTTGATCGATCCAATGCCACCAGCGCTACCAAATTGCTCTTCAACGTCGGCACGAACTTGGCCGTTGCAGGTATTACTGAAACGATGGCTCGGCTGCTTCCTCCACATGAAGACGAGCTATTACGTAGAGGACTTGCTCGGGTAGCAGCACAGAGGTCGTCAAGAGTTGCGCTCGCCGGAGCGGGTCTGAGTGCGATTATCGGTACCGCTGATTTACTCGCGCAGAAGAACCCGAGGTTACGTTGGACATTGGGTGTTCCTTTAGCGTTACCCGCAGGCATCGCTGCCTCAGCTTTTGAAATTCACCGCGTTCATCAAAATGCGAAGAAATATAACGACACCACGATCTCGAAGGTCTCAACAAGAAATTCGGTTGGCATCGCACTAGGCGTGGGTGCGGGAGTTCTCGCGATGCAAGCGGGTGAGCGAGTCCTAGCGTCTCAAGTATCGAAGTCCTTGCTCAGAGTTGCCCCTGACTACAACGAAATAGCCAACCCCATTGGCCACTTCGTTGCTCTGGGCATTCTTGGTGGCGCCCTGACCGCAGGTTATGAATATGCGACTCGACGAGTTGAGCAAGGTGGCGCAGCTGTTGAGCCCGCGTATGAGAACCCACCGACGAGTCATTTCGTTTCTGGCGGACCTGAAAGTCTTATTCCGTTCGCAACCCTGTCCCGAGAAGGTCGCCGCTTCACCAACATGGTGTTGACCCGCGATGAAATTGAAAATGTGATGGGCTTGCCCGCTAAGAGTGATCCCATCCGACTGTTCGTAGGTCTTGATTCCTCAAGCGTTATTGAAGAACGCGTTGAATTGCTGATCGATGAGTTAGTACGCACCAATGCCTTCGATCGTGAAGTTCTATGTTTCGCTTCACCAACCGGCTCGGGCTACATCAACTATGTGCTGGCCGAAGCATTGGAGTACCTGTCATTAGGTGACAGTGCGATTGCAACGATTCAGTATTCGTTGCTGCCATCACCAATGTCTCTTAATCGCACCGGACTTGCAGTGGAGCAGAATCGCGCCGTGATGTATGGAATCACAGGCTATTTGCGCGGTTTAGCACCAGAAAAGCGACCAAAGTTTGTGTTGTTCGGGGAGAGCCTGGGTGCACTGACGATGCAAGACATTTGGCAACATCGCACAGTTGAAGCGATGGAGCGAGATTTCATTCATTCATCGATCTTTTTGGGCACACCATCGGCAACGGAGTTTGCGAAAGCTTGGCGTCTCGATCGAGAAAAGATGGATCCTCAGGGTTTGATGATCGAACTGGACAACTTTGGTCAGTTCGCCGATCTACCTGAAGTGCAACGCAATAACTTGCGGCATCTCTTATTGAGTCACTACGACGATCCAATCCCTAAATTTGGCACCAACCTGCTTCTTCGCCAACCGTGGTGGCTAGGTCCCATCAATGAGCGACCTCAAGGAGTGCCGAAATCTTCTAAGTGGCGCCCCGGAACTACTTTTGTATTAACAGGTGTTGATCTGATTAATGCAATGGAAGTCATTCCAGGCATTTTTGGTCGCCGGGGTCACGATTATCGGGAAGATATAGCTCGGTTCGTTTCCGAGATTTATGACTTACCTGTCACACCTGAGCAGTTAGCGAAGATGGAAGAAGCTTTGCGAAATCGTGAATTGAAATGGGCGCAGCGTCGTGTGGTCACTGAACAGGTTGAGCGAGCTAAGGAAGCCTTGACTCGGGAGATGAAATCGTGGATTCCCACTGATGATTCCACTATCGGCAGTGATGACATTTGGAAGCAACTTGTTGCTTCTGCCCAAGCAGATATTGATGCTGGCGAAGCCCTGAAGCAAGCCTAGGTTTACCAGCTGATGTTTTTCGCGTCCTGGATAACTCGCTGAACGTAGTTCTGCGTCTCTGGGTAGGGCGGGACCCCGTCGTAGCGACGAACCGCTCCGTATCCAGCGTTGTATGCCGCCAAAGTATTCTTGAGTCGGTTACCGCTGACAGTTTTCACGAGTTTTCGGTTATAGCAATTGAAGACTGCAGCCGAAGGGATGGCGTCTTCCGGATCCCAAATATTGATCTTCCCGTCGCCGTTTGCATCAATTCCGGCTTGATCCCACACGGCTGGCATAAATTGCGCTATTCCTTGGGCCCCTGCTCCACTTTGAGCGAGGGGATCCCAGCTGCTCTCAGCCGCAAGTTGAGCGGCCAGAACCTCCGCAGGGATAGCTGGGCAGCGCTCGGCGGAACTAAGAACCAAGGCCCGATATTGACCCGGAACTTGGACTGGCCCGATCAATCCGTAGTTCTTGGCACTGTCTATGGCCAAGGTGACCGCAGCTATTAAACCGATCACCACAATAAGAATTACGGTGAGGGAACGAAGTCGGTGTGATGCCTGCACAAGAGCCACGGTAACCCGAAAGTGGGGCTAGGCGCGTACGGTGGTCCTGTGGCGGGTGAAGGCAAGGGTGAAGTTTCCGACTTTTCGCGCCCGCAAGTTGAGTCGATGTTTGAACAGCGGCTGGCAGAGGCTTTTGCTGCGCTAGGAATATTCAATCTTCTTGTGGTGGGAAAAACGGGTGTAGGTAAATCCACCCTGGTTAATGCCATGTTTGGCAGCGAAGTGGCCAAGACGGGCATCGGTGAACCGGTGACTAAAGGCCTGACTCACTATTTAGTGCCGGATAGTTTCCTGGGGTTGTACGACGCTGAGGGTTTTGAAACAGGCATTGCTGGCGATGCAATTCTTGAGGGTTTGCGAGCGCTGGTGTCTCACTATGCAGCGCAACCGGCTGAGCAACACATTCACGCAGTTTGGTATCTCGTGCGGTGGTCGGATCGCCGATTCGAACAGGCGCAGGTGAGTTTTGTGCAAGCGCTGCTTGAACTGCGACTGCCAGTCATTGTCGTATTGACGCAGGTGCCAACAAAAGATGGTCAAGTGCATCCGGATGCGCGACAGTTTGCGGATTTCATCGATGGACTCGGGCTAGCCACGGCTGGTCCAGCAGTTATTACCAATGCGTTAGATGATGAATTCTCGAACGCGCCGGTCTATGGGCTTCAAGATCTCCTGAATTCAACATATGAAATTGTTCCGCAGGTCGCAGAAAGTGCGCTTACGGCTGCGCAGGTTATTGATTTGGGACGTAAAAAAAAAGTCGTAGCCGCAATCATTAAGCAAGCCTGCACATTTGCTATTGGAGTAGGAGCGACTCCGATCCCATTTGCAGACGCAGCGTTACTTATCCCAAACCAAATAACGATGATTGCTCGGATCACTGCTGCCTATGGATTACCGCCAAGTAGATCTCGAGCAATGTCCATGGCCGGCTCGATAGTTTTAACCGGCGGTGCCACGATGGCGGGACGCTACGCGGTTACGAGTTTGTTGAAGTTCATTCCGGGTGGAGCCATTGCTGGATCAGCCATTTCTGCAACGGTCGCGGCGAGCATGACCAAGGCTGTCGGTATGGCCTGGTCGCAGGTGTGTGAACTTGCATTAGGCCTGGATGAAAAACAGCGGGATCAGTTCTGGGCCAGCGGGAAAGTGGCTGAACAATTCCTTGTTTTCTTTAAGCAGAATCCCGGTACGAGGACATCACTCATTAGGCGAGTGACAAAACGCGCGTAGTCTGATCAACTAAGAATTCACCAAAGGAGAACTCGTGCGACCGCCGGAAGACATGTATGCCATTCATCAGATGCCTACATTTACAGACGCTCCGGTAATGATCCATGCCTTCACTGGGTATGTAGACGCTGGTGGCGCAGTTCGAATGATGATCGATCACATTCTTGAGACGTGTGAGCATCATTTGATTGCCACATTTGAAGTGGATGAAGTCATGGACTTTCGTGCTCGGCGGCCAATTCTCTCGTATTCAGTTGACCACTTCACTGGTGTAGATATTCCTGCGATCCAATTGCATGAGGTTGTCGATGCCGAAGGCACACGGTTTTTACTTCTTGCCGGGCCAGAGCCGGATTACCAGTGGATGCGCTTCCTGCAAGCCGTGAGCGGACTAAGTCATCAAATTGGTGTGCGCCTATCTGTCGCTGTTTCGGGAATCCCTTGGCCGGCTCCCCATACTCGACCTCTTGGCATCACTGTTCATGGATCCGACCCCTCATTGGTCCAAGGTTTTCATTCACCTGTGGGTGATGTCGATGTACCTGGGCATATGGGCGCGATGCTCGAGTTCCATCTTGCGCAAGAAGGTTTTGATTCCATGGGCATTACTGCTCAGGTGCCGCATTACCTTTCGCAGTTCCAGTACCCACAAAGTGCACAAACATTATTGAACAGTCTGAGCATGATCACTGGGCTAGCGTTGTCAGCTTCAGGGCTCGACGCTGCGGCCACAAAAGCCACCGGAGAGATTGCGGAACAACTTCAGGGCAATGACGAATTCACGACCGTTGTGAATGCTCTGGAGCATCAATACGATCAAACTCATGGCGCGACGCAAGTTGCGCCGCTTGTCGAGCCCGATCAGATGCCTTCGGGCGATGAGCTCGCTGCACAGTTTGAATCCTTCCTGCGTGATCTGGATGCCGAAGAAGGGCCTGAGGGCAGCAAGCCTTAGGCATATTAATCTTCGGATAATTAAGCAGGGCAGGATTTACCGGGTTGAGGCATAAGGCCAGTGAGCAAATAGCTGTTGACACTGGAATCAATGCAGGTCGATCCACCACCAAACGCGGTATGACCGTTACCACCGTAAGTCAGCAAGGTGCTGGTGGCCAATTGTGCGTTTAAGGCACGTGCCCAGGCATATGGAGTAGCTGGATCAAACCGAGTGCCGATAATCAAGATCGGCGCAGCTGTGCTGCTTGTCGCTGCGGTCGGCGGATTTGTGTCATGAGCAAACCAGCGTGAACACGGTGCATTGCTCCAGGACATTGATTTCGCCATTTCTGGAATAGGTGCATTTTTAGCCCATTTCTGAGCGGCTGAGGCGAGGCTTGCTGCCGCTGGAGTTGCGGGCAGATCCCAGCAATCGATGGCGTAGTACGCAGACTGCATATTCGAACCAAACGTGGCGGGACCTGTTTGATCGGATCCCATCCATGACAGTTCGAGTAAACCGGTGCCGTCACCTTGATAGGCCGAGGTCAATGCTGAAGTGAGCAATTCCCACATATCAGTGGAGTACATGGCTGTGAATATTGCGCTCGTTCCAAGTGACTGCGTGAGCGGTGTTCCGTCCTTGGTACGCAAAGGTCGAGTGTCCAGACGGGCAAGCAGAGAGTTCACTCGTGCGGTGATTGCAGTGCGAGTGGAGCCGAGTGGGCAAGGCCCTTGTTGTAGGCATTTTTGAGCATAATTTTGGAATGCTTTTTGAAATCCTTGTGATTGACCAAAGGAGAGTTGCATGCCGTTAAGAGCAGGGTCTACCGCTCCATCGAGAACAAAGCGACCCACGCGATTAGGAAAGGCTTGGATATAAGAAGCACCAAGTGTGGTGCCGTAGGAAAAACCTAGCCAGTTCAATTTGTCTTCATGTAGAGCCGAACGAAGTAAGTCAAGATCTTGAGTCGCAAAGGGAGTGCCCACTTTTGAAGCCATTCGAGGCGAATATTTCAGGCAGCCCTGACTGATCTTCCCGGCCGATTTCATGAGTGCTGCCGTTTCCGCTGGGGTATCCGGCGTGGAGTCCATCGAAAGCCACTGGGCAGTCTGTTTGGACGTCATGCAGGTGACAGCCGCTGATTTACCTACCCCACGTGGATCGAACCCGATGAAATCGAAGTCTTTGGCAACAGTTGGCGCGATTTCTTTTGCGACATACGACGCGAATTCAAGGCCGGGTGAACCAGGGCCACCTGGGTTCACCACTATTGAACCTTGAAAATTGGGGCCGGTGTGAACGGTGCGACTCACCGCGATTGAAATGTCACCGAGATCCAGGTTGGTGTAATCCAAGGGGACCTTCAGGCTGGCGCACTGACCAAAGGAGCAGGTGCTCCATTGCAAGTTCTGGTCAAGGTATGGCGCCAAGCTGCCTAAAGCTGAACTGGGGGTAAAGGAAAGCAGGCTCGATCCAAGGACGATTGCGCTTGCCAATGCCAGACGTTTCACATGGCACACGGTACGTCATCTTGGCCAAGCAAATCTTGATCCGAGCGGTTTGCTTAAATGACGCGGTGACCAAGCAAACTTTTACCATTAATGCGCGCTTGGCTGATCATGCCCAAACTGACTTTCTCGGGCGCACCGGAACCGTGTCTACGCCCCACGGCAAGATCCAGACTCCAGCGTTCATCCCCGTCGGGACCTTGGCAACGGTCAAAGCAGTGCTACCCGAATCGATGGACGAATTGGGTGCACAAGCCTTACTAGCGAACGCCTATCACTTGTATTTGCAACCGGGCCCTGACGTTGTAGATGAGGCTGGCGGCTTGGGTGAATTCATGAACTGGTCTGGGCCAACTTTCACCGACAGCGGCGGCTTTCAAGTGCTGTCCTTGGGAGTTGGTTTTAAGAAAATCTTGGCAATGGACACCAAAACCGTTCGCTCTGATGAAGTTATGGCACCGGGTAAAGATCGAATGGCGCATGTAGATGACGATGGTGTGACTTTCAAATCCCACATTGACGGATCTATGCATCGCTTTACCCCCGAGATTTCTATGCAGGTTCAGCATCAGCTCGGCGCCGACATCATCTTTGCCTTCGATGAGTGCACCACGTTGATGAACACACGCGAGTATCAGGAGCGTTCGCTTGAACGCACCTACGCATGGGCCAAGCGATGTGTTGCTGAGCATGAACGTTTAACTCTAGAACGCAGTCACCGGCCCTATCAAGAACTTTGGGGGGTGGTCCAAGGCGCGCAGTATGAAGATCTGCGCCGAAAAGCAGCCCAGCAAATGGCTAGCTTGGATTTTGATGGCTTTGGTATTGGTGGAGCGCTCGAGAAGGACGCACTTGGCACCATCGTGAATTGGGTGTGTGAGGAACTTCCAGAAAACAAACCCCGTCATCTCCTTGGCATTGGTGACCCCATTGATTTCTTCATTGCGGTAGAAGCTGGGGCCGATACTTTTGACTGCGTTGCACCTTCTCGCATGGCCCGAAACGGAACAGTGCTGCATCCCGATGGTCGCTTTCATGTCACCAATGCGCCATACAAGCGCGACTTTGCGCCAATTGATGATGAGTGTGATTGCTACACCTGCCTGAATTACACGCGCGCATATCTACACCATCTATTCAAGGCACATGAGCGACTCTCGGCGACCCTGACCACGATTCACAACGAGAGATTCATTGTGAGGTTGATGGATCAAATTCGGGCGAGTATTCCCGCGGGAGAGTTCTTTGAATTAAAAACGGAATTCATGGGGCGCTTCTCGGCGAATAAAAATCGGAATACCAGTCACGATGTAACCGCGACGCAATAGTTGAAGAATTAAACCGCGGTATCCAATTCATACGTGGGTTCCCGGCGCTTGATGTAGGCAATAACTGGGTAGGTGATTGGCAACAAGACCACTTCTAGGAGTGTCTTGTAGATGTACCCGACTATGACGTAGTTAGCGAATTCAGCGCCCGTGATAATCCCGTAAAAAGCGATGGTACAAAAAACGACGGTGTCAGCTAATTCTCCAACAACGGTTGACCCAATTAACCTGGCCCAAAGATGTTTTTCTTTGGTGCGTTCTTTGATCTTGATCAGCACGTAGGAGTTCAGTAACTGACCAATGAGATAGCCGCACACGGAAGCCAGCACGATTCTGGGTACAAAACCAAGAACCGCTTCGAAGGCGGCTTGGTTGTCATAACCATCTGCAACGGGTGAAATCTGCACGAGCCAGAAAGTGGCTGCAGCAAGGATCGCCATCGCAAAGCCTAAAATAATGGCCCTACGGGCGGCCTTCCAGCCGTATACCTCGCTAAGTACGTCGCCAATAATGTAAGCCAACGGAAATAGAAAAGCACCGCCGTCAACGATCGCTGGACCGAACGAGATGAGTTTCGTGGCCGCGATATTCGAAATGATCAAGATCGCCACGAACACACCCACAATGAGGGGGTAGTAACTATTCGTCACTGACGCAAAGTGGACTCGGTCTTGTGTCGCCACTGTCACGATCCAGCCTTTCTCGAGATTTGGTGCCCCCGGCAGGATTCGAACCTGCGACCTTCGGTACCGGAAACCGGCGCTCTATCCCCTGAGCTACGGAGGCAAACGTGTGTCAGGTTAGCAGCGAGCGGTGTTCCTGAGAGCATAGGTAGGTGCGCACTCAACTCGTCACCGTCGCAAAGCCAGTGAAGTCTGTTTTTGCTGAGTACGGCATCCACCGTGGTTCGCTGGCTTGTGGAGGTATGGCGTATTTCGTTCTCCTAGCTATGGCACCCGCAGCGGTTGCAATGGGCGCACTTACCGGGAAGTTGATCGGGCCAGACAATGCTCGATCGGGTATTCAAGCAATCCTTGAACAAATCCCGGGCAACAGCACCGAGTTCCAATCCACAGTCGACTCAATTCTCAACGTTATGACTAGTGCCTCAACCGGGGTAGTCACACTGGCTTCCATCATTAGTTTTCTCGTTGCCATCTATGCGTCATCGAAGGCGATCATGGCTTTGCGGATGGCTTTGGATGCAGCGTTTAACTTCGAGGGTGTGCGTCATGGATTACTCGGAAGGGTCCGCGACGCCCTATTCACGCTCGTGGGCTTGTTGCTCATGTCGGCGATCGTCTTGATCTTGACCATTCTGCCGCAAATCTTGCGACTCTTTGGAGTCGAGGATTTTCACCTCAGCACGGGAATTGGCTGGTCTGACTGGTTGATTTTTTCGGCGGTGGTGTGGGGACTAGTTCTTGCGCTATATCGGTGGGTTCCGAGCAAAAAAAGTTCAGTAACTTGGAAATCACCAATTGCAATTGCGGTCACCATTTGGCTGCTGGGTGCAAGTGCAGGTGTAGGAATTTATGTTGGGTTTTCTTCAACAATGGGTGCCGCAATCGCGGCCTTTGGCGCTCCAATGATTGTTTTATTGTGGCTTTACTTTTCATTTATGGGAATTTTGTTAGGCGCCGAGGCGCAGGCCTACATCAATGCGACGGGGGAGAAGAAAAATGGCTGATAAGAAGATCACGAACGCCGAACTATTATCGAAAGCGCGTTGGGAAAACATCGTAAAAAACTTCATGGTTACCCCAGGATCACGCGTCGATCTTGACAAGGATTTCAACCCGGGCGTAACCCCAAAAGAGTTCACCAAAGAAACGAGCATCCCAGCACTCCAGCAAGTCATTGATGAAATGACGGTGCTACAAGACCGATTTTACGCTGAAAGTTCTCGCGCCTTGCTCATCGTGTTCCAAGCTACAGATGCGGCAGGCAAAGACGGCACCATTAAGCACGTCATGAGTGGGCTTAATCCCGAAGGTGTGGAAGTACATTCATTTAAAGCGCCATCCCATCTTGAAATGGCTCATGACTTTCTCTGGCGTCATCAACTGGCGCTTCCAGAACTTGGCCAGATCGCGATCTTTAATCGCTCACATTACGAAAATGTACTCATCACCAAAGTGCATCCCGAGCTTGTTTGGCCAACCGCTGATCGCAGCGTGCCGCGTGAAAAATTATGGAATCGTCGGTATGAAGTGATCAATAATTGGGAAAAACACTTAGTTGATAGTGGCACCGCAATCGTTAAGATCTTTTTAAATCTTTCGAAGGACGTTCAGCGGGAGAGGTTCTTGCAGCGCATTGATGAGCCGGAGAAAAACTGGAAGTTTTCACCAGGCGATTTACATGAACGTGAGCGCTGGGACGAATATCGCAGCGCTTTTTCTGACATGTTGAGCCAGACCAGCACGGCGCGGGCACCTTGGTATGTGGTACCAGCGGATCACAAATGGGCAACTCGGTTGATTACGAGCGGAATCATTTTGCACGCGTTGGAAGAGATTGATCCGCACTATCCACATGTGGACGAAAAGACTCGAGCTGAACTCGTGGCTGCTCGTGCGCACCTTGTTGGCGAGTAGCGAATACTTGGTCAGGTTTTGTTTGGATCTGCCACTTCGGTGAACAGGTTGCCTTGAGCAGCTGATGAACCGGCTCGTCCGCCGCCAGGTCCTCGCAGCACGAACGCGGCGATAACGGCGAGCAGCGCACCAAGGAGTGGGCCTACGAGGTAAACCAAGTAATGCGCGTAATCGTTGGCCACAACATCTGGAGCCATA
>CAFBMC010000006.1_pt1 | contig 32017 bp, 28 predicted proteins | sample 7268441 | NCBI WGS metagenome assembly CAFBMC01 (sample SAMEA6814051, study PRJEB35770) | freshwater metagenome | biome: Freshwater; feature: Freshwater reservoir; material: water | place: Czech Republic | collected 2017-05-23 | depth 30m m | reverse complement strand
GTGAAAATTGTCGTGCTCTACGCCATCATTATTTTATTCGCTGACACAAAGACCTGTAATACCAGAGTTTTCGCCTTTAGCAGCGTGGCTTGCACGATTTCTTGGACAGTCGCAGCAATGTGGGCCTACGAAAAAACCAAAGTGCTCCATGTGGATCCGGTGGTCAAATCATGAGCCTTTCTTCGCACTTTGAAGGCGCCGGAAACGTGGCGAAACTAACAACTGCTCATCAGTGATTTCCAGCCCGCAATGGGTGGTACGGTTCCACCGCTGTTACTTCAGGTGCTTCAGCTTTTGGTCCAATTATCGGTGGAGCGATGGTGCAATTGCATGTGATAGCGTTCGGCGTCCAGCCGGTGCGGAAGTTATTTTCGGGCCGGCGTGATCATGGGAGGTGCAATGTCAATGTCGCTGTCAGAAGCGCCGTTCGTGCTCCCCTCTGTGGTCTTCCGTCCTTTGCGGCTGGCTGTGGCCTGTGCCGTCCTCGCTGGATTAGCGATTGCGCTTGCGTTCATGGCCGGAGCGACCAGTTTCGGAGTCTTCTTCAGTCTTGGCTTGGCTCTTGGCCTGGTCAACGCATTGTTAGTGGGTTTGTCAGTCTCAGCGATCACCGCAAAAGATCACCCGCTCAAGGGCAAGATGCTACTGAACTCGGCCACCCGACTTCTAGTCATCACTTTAATTGCGCTCGTTGTCGCTTTCTTCTTCCGCCCCTACGGCTTCGGGGTGCTTTTCGGTTTGGCAGTCTTCCAGGTTGTGTTGGTACTGAGCACTGTTCTCCCGGTCTATAAGAAGCTACGTAAGGGTGACTGGGATGATTCTGTGCCAGCGGATGCTTCTGAATCAGCCGACCGCGCCTCGAGCGCTGGTCCTACGGACGCGGAGTAGGCGCGATGGTCAGGGAAATGGTCTCGGCGAGCGGGGTCGAAGTCGGCCATCACGACTCAGCGACATGGCTGGGAATGACCGTGAACACCGACACAATCCGCGCGACCCTGGTGGCTGCGGCGATCACGCTCGTGCTGGCTTTCATCTTGCGTGCACGGGTCACGTCAACGGGTGTTCCCTCGGGTGTGCAACTGTTCTGGGAGGGCATCACTGTTCAGATGCGCTCACAGATCCAGTCGTCAATGGGCCTTGCGCTTGCACCGTTCGTGCTTCCCTTCGCTGTGAGTCTGTTCGTCTTCATCCTCATTGCAAACTGGCTATCTGTGTTGCCATTCCAGTTCACCAACAGTGACGGTCAAACGGCGGAACTGCTGACGCCACCGGCCTCGGACATCAATTTCGTCCTGGCCCTTGCGCTGCTTGTGTTCGTCTGCTACCACGCGGCTGGATTTAAGAAGAGTGGTGTCATCGGCTATCCGATCAAGGTCGCTAAGGGCCATGTGGCCTTCCTCGCGCCGATCAATCTCGTGGAGGAGATTGCCAAGCCGATCTCACTGTCCCTGCGTCTGTTCGGCAATATGTTCGCCGGTGTCATCATGGTGGGTCTGATCGCCTTGCTGCCTACGTACATCATGTGGATGCCCAACGCAATCTGGAAGACTTTCGACCTTTTCGTTGGGTTGATCCAGGCCTTCATCTTCGCCCTGCTGACCATTCTTTACTTCACCCAAGCCACAGAAAGCCCAGAGGAGAACCATTAGGAGAAAGCGGCCGCGGGCCAACTCCTATAGTACGAGCCAAGAACTGACAGAAGACCGACAAGCAATCAAGGAGGAAATGCAATGACAGACCCAACAATCGTCGCCGGAGCGCTGATCGGCGGCGGACTTATTCTGGCAGGCGGCGCCATTGGCGCGGGAATCGGTGATGGTATCGCCGGTAACGCGCTGATCTCAGGCATCGCGCGTCAACCTGAGGCACAGGGCCGCTTGTTCACCCCGTTCTTCATCACTGTCGGCTTGGTCGAGGCGGCGTACTTCATCAACTTGGCCTTCATGGCCTTGTTTGTGTTCGCCACGCCTGGGGCGTCCTGAATCGATGGGCATAGTAATGTCCGGCGTCACAGTTTTGGCGGCTGAGGCGGGAGGTGGCACCACCAACTTCCTCATTCCCAACGGCACCTTTTTCTTCATCCTGGCGATCTTTCTAATTGTCTTTGCCGTCATCGCCAAGTTTGTCGTGATACCGGTCCAGCATGTGCTGAACGAGCGTGACCGTCAGCTCACCCAGACCAGTCAGGACAACCGTCAGGCCGCCGAGCAGGACGCGGCTACTGATCGGGACTACCGACAAGAGTTGACAGAAGCGCGATCCGAGGCGGGCGGCCTCCGGGATCAGGCTAGAGCCGAGGGACGCCAGGTCATTGATGACAAGCGCGCCGAGGCCAATGAAGAGGTGGCGGACAAACTGCGCCAGGCCAGTGAAGTTCTTGCGGACCAGGCAGACTCCCTGGCCTCGGGCTTGCATGCTTCGGTGGATAGTCTCTCGGTGACCCTGGCTGACCGGATCCTCGGCGTAGATGGTTCGTCAGCGGATCGTGGCGGGCGGTAGAAGTAGATGTCAACATTCATTGGGCAGTTGATCGGCTTTGGCGTCATCGTGCTCATCCTCATGAAGTACGCGGCCCCGCCCGTGCGCAAGTTGATGAGCGCGCAACAGGAGTCTGTACGCACGCAAATCCTGGAGAGCGCTAAGGCGGCGCAGCGGCTAGCTGACGCCGACAGTTTTCACGCCGAACGCTTGGAGCTTGGCCGCGTCGAAGCTCGCCAGATTGTTGACGAGGCGTCCGTTGACTCCGTGCGTGTTGCCGAATTGCTGCGGCTCCAGGCTGAAGTGGAATCCGAGCGGCTCAAGGGCTATGGCGACCAGCAGGTCATCCAGCTTCGGGCGCAGCGCATCCGCGAGTTGCGCTCCCAACTCGGAAGCGATGCCTTGCGTCGTGCAAGCGAGATTGTCCGGGAGCGTGTAGCCGACCCTCAAGAGCGTTCGGCCACGGTTGATCGATTCCTAGATGAGTTGGAGGCGATGGCACCAGTGGCCGTTGCTCCTGAATTGAGCCCGTCCGAACTTCGCCCCGCAAGCCGAGACGCACAGGCTGCGGTCGAGGCACGCTTTGACGTGTTGGCAACGGCTCTGTCCGTCGAGGGTCTGACACAGCTGGCCGATGAATTGGCCGCGGTCGACACAGTCCTACTGCGTGAGCCGATTTTGGCTCGCCATCTTGCTGAGACCAGTGGCGCGACCGATTCCAAGCAGGCGATGCTGGTACGGCTGTTTGCCGAAAAGATCGATCCCGGAACCCTTGACATTGTGGTCACGGCAACACACCAGCGCTGGTCCTCTACAGCGGACTTTGTGAGATCCCTTGAACACGTAGCCAGGTTGAGTCTTTTGGAGCGAGCCAAGCGCGAGGGCCACGCTGACGAAGTGGCCGAGCAGATCTTTCGATTCGGCCGACTTCTGCAACGTGAACCCCAGCTCACTTCCCTGCTCAGCGATGACCAGGAACCATCCGCAGCCAGGGTGTCGCTGCTGCGCGCCGTCATCGATGGCGGCAGCGGAGCCAACTCCACGACCATTGCACTCCTGACCCAGACTGTGGAGCTGCTGCGCGGTGAGCGAGCCGACCATGCGGTCCAGGAACTGACCAGTCTTGCAGTATCGCGGCAAGGCGAAATTCTTGCGCAGGTCAGCGCGGCAGCTGAACTCAGCAATGCCCAACGCGAGCGACTCACCGACGTGCTCTCTCGTATCTATCGTCACCCAGTTTCGGTGCACCTAAACATTGACCCTTCGCCGCTTGGCGGATTGTCAGTAGCCATCGGGGACGAAGTCATCGATGGAACGCTGTCTTCGCGGCTTGCCGCGGCAACGACGAAACTGCCCGACTAACCACCCACACGCTGACTAACCACCCAGCCGGACAAAGAGGAAGACGAAAACCATGGCAGAGTTGACAATCTCCGCGCAAGACATCCAAGGCGCAATCGAGAATTACGTCTCAAGCCTCGAGATCGGCACGGGTCGCGAGGAGGTCGGCACTGTCATTGACGCCGGCGACGGCATTGCCCACGTCGAAGGCCTGCCATCGGCGATGGCGCAGGAACTCTTGGAGTTCTCCGGTGGTGTCATGGGAATGGCGCTGAACCTCGATGAGCACAGCATCGGCGCAGTGATCCTGGGCGACTTCGATTCAATCGTGGAGGGTGGGTCGGTCAAGCGAACCGGAGAAGTACTGGCGGTTCCCGTAGGCGACGCGTTCCTTGGCCGAGTGGTCAATCCTCTCGGAGAGCCGATCGACGGTCTCGGCGAGATCATCGCCCAAGATCGGCGCCCGCTGGAGCTCCAGGCACCATCGGTGATTCGGCGCCAAGGGGTTCACGAACCGCTGCAGACAGGCATCAAGGCTATCGACACAATGACGCCAATCGGCCGTGGCCAGCGTCAACTCATCATTGGTGACCGCAAGACTGGCAAGACTGCAGTCTGCGTCGACACGATTCTCAATCAGCGCCAGAACTGGGAGACCGGGGACCCCACCAAGCAGGTGCGGTGTGTGTACGTCGCAGTGGGCCAAAAAGGCACCACCATCGCCAGCGTGCGCCGCGCCTTGGAAGAGGGTGGCGCGATGGAGTACACCACGATCGTCGCATCGCCGGCATCCGATCCAGCCGGCTTCAAGTACCTGGCTCCATACACCGGCTCGGCCATCGGTCAGCACTGGATGTACGAGGGCAAGCACGTTCTGATCGTGTTCGACGATCTGACCAAGCACGCTGAGGCTTACCGAGCGATCTCGCTGCTTTTGCGCCGCCCACCGGGCCGCGAGGCATACCCCGGCGACGTGTTCTATTTGCACTCCCGCTTGCTTGAGCGCTGCGCAAAGCTCTCCGACGAGCTTGGTGCAGGTTCGATGACTGGGCTGCCCATCATCGAGACCAAGGCCAATGACATCTCCGCATACATTCCCACCAACGTCATCTCCATCACTGATGGTCAGTGCTTCCTGGAGACTGACCTGTTCAATCAGGGTGTTCGCCCGGCCATCAACGTTGGTGTGTCCGTCTCCCGAGTCGGCGGCGCGGCACAGATCAAGGCTATGAAGGACGTGGCGGGATCCCTGCGGCTGGACTTGTCGCAGTATCGCGAACTTGAAGCCTTTGCTGCCTTCGCCTCCGACCTCGACGAGGTCTCCAAGGCCCAGCTTGAGCGTGGTGCGCGACTGGTTGAGCTACTCAAGCAACCTCAGTACAGCCCAATGTCCGTACAGGATCAGGTTGTCGCGACCTGGCTAGGTACCAGAGGCCATCTTGACTCGGTCCCGGTGGCTGATGTGGCACGATTCGAGTCGGAGTTCATCGAGCACGTGACGGCGTCCCGCGCCGCGATCCTCGCCGACATCAGGGACTCTCAGAAGCTCTCCGAGGAAAATGAGGGTCTGCTCGTAGTCGCAGTCGGCGAGTTCAAGAGGGGTTTCGCGACATCCGATGGAAGTCTCGTCATTCCAGACACCCATGTTGAGGCCATGGACGAGGACGACGAAAAGAAGGAGTCAGTCCACGTGCCTAAGCCCGCCCCGAAGAAGCCATAATGGCAGCCACGCTTCGAGAACTACGCGGACGCATTCGCTCTGCGACCTCGATCAAGAAGATCACCAAAGCCCAGGAGCTTATTGCGACCTCACGGATCGCCAAGGCTCAGGCACGAGTCGCCTCGGCTCGTCCCTACTCGGCCGAGATCACCAACATGCTGTCCAATCTGGCAGCGGGCGGGGCGCTTGATCACCCCTTGCTGGTGCCGCGAGAAAACGCCAAGCGAGCCGCAGTGTTGGTCGTGACATCGGATCGTGGGCTATGTGGCGCCTACAACGCAAACGTCCTGCGCAGTGCAGAGGAACTCATGGCTTTGCTGCGCACGGAGGGCAAGGCTCCGGTCCTGTATGTAATCGGGCGCAAGGCTCTTAGCTACTTCAGCTTCCGCAATTGGGTCATCACCGAATCATGGATCGGAATCTCGGAGAAGCCGACCTACGAGGACGCGCAGGAGGTTGCCAACATTTTGGTCGCTGCCTTCCTCGCCGGACAGGACGACGACGGAGAGGAAGGAATCCTTGGTGTCGATGAGCTGCACATTGTGTTCACCGAGTTCGGTTCGATGTTGTCTCAGACTGCGCAGGCCCTGAGAATCGCGCCAATGGAAGTGGAGTACACCGAGGAGGAATCCGGCCCTCGCACGCTGTTCAGTTTCGAGCCGGATGCCAAGACCTTGTTTGACTCACTGCTGCCGCGGTACGTTGCCACACGAATTCTGTCAGCGCTGCTGGAGTCAGCGGCCTCGGAGTCGGCATCTCGGCGGCGCGCAATGAAGGCGGCCACGGACAATGCCGATGACCTCATCACGGATCTCACCTTGATGGCCAACCGTGAGCGTCAGGCTCAGATCACCCAAGAAATCAGCGAAATCGTCGGTGGGGCCAATGCCCTGGCCGATGCCAAGTAGATCAACGAGAAAGCGAAGAGGACCATGACCGCCATCCAAGAGACCGCCAGTTCACCCAGCACCAGCGACACGGCTGGGCGGGTTGTCCGCGTCACCGGCCCAGTAGTAGACGTGGAGTTCCCGCGCGGCTCGCTCCCGGGGATGTTCAACGCCTTGCACGTCGACATCACCTATGGCCCGATGGCCAAGATGCTCACTCTCGAGGTCGCACAGCACCTCGGTGACAGTCTGGTGCGCACTATCTCGATGCAGCCCACTGATGGTCTGGTGCGTGGAGCTGAGGTGACCGACACTGGCAGTCCGATCACGGTGCCCGTCGGCGATGCAGTCAAGGGTCACGTCTGGAACGTGTTGGGACAGTGCTTGGACGATCCCAACTATGGCGGCGAGTTGGAACGCTGGCCAATCCACCGCAATCCTCCGGCATTCCACGAGCTCGAGCCCCGCACCGAGATGCTCGAGACGGGCTTGAAGGTTGTTGACCTGCTCACCCCCTACGTCAGCGGCGGCAAGATCGCTTTGTTCGGTGGCGCCGGCGTGGGCAAGACCGTGCTCATCCAGGAGATGATCAACCGCATTGCCCGCAACTTCGGTGGCACTTCAGTGTTCGCCGGAGTGGGGGAGCGCACCCGAGAGGGCAATGACCTTTGGGTTGAACTTGCCGACGCCAACGTGCTCAAGGACACCGCTTTAGTCTTCGGCCAGATGGACGAGCCACCGGGCACTCGCATGCGTGTGGCACTGTCGGCGCTGACCATGGCTGAGTACTTCCGTGATGTGCAAAAGCAGGACGTTCTGCTCTTCATCGACAACATCTTCCGGTACACCCAGGCGGGTTCGGAAGTCTCAACTTTGCTCGGGCGTATGCCCTCTGCGGTGGGGTATCAGCCAACATTGGCAGACGAGATGGGCGCGCTGCAGGAGCGCATCACATCCGTTGGCGGCCGGTCGATCACTTCGATGCAAGCCGTCTACGTCCCCGCGGACGACTACACCGACCCGGCACCAGCAACGACGTTCGCGCACTTGGACGCAACCACGGAACTGTCCCGCAACGTGTTCTCCAAGGGCATCTTCCCGGCTGTAGATCCGCTGGCTTCCAGCTCGACCATCCTGGACCCGGCCATCGTCGGCGAGGAGCACTATCGCGTCGCGCAGGAGGTCATCCGAATCCTTCAGCGCTACAAGGATCTGCAGGACATCATCGCCATTCTTGGAATCGACGAGTTGTCCGAGGAGGATAAGCAGTTGGTCAACCGGGCGCGACGCATCGAGCGTTTCTTGAGCCAGAACATGATGGCTGCTGAGCAGTTCACCGGTCAGCCTGGCTCAACGGTGCCTGTCAAGGAGACCATCGAGGCCTTCGACAGGCTCTGCAAGGGCGAGTTCGACCATGTTCCAGAGCAGGCTTTCTTCCTCATCGGTGGCCTTGATGATCTGGCGAAGAAGGCCTTGACCTTCGGCGTCACCCTGTGACCCAAGCGCTAAGGCGAAGGGAAGTGCGGCATGTCTGAGTTGGACGTAGCGATTGTTGCTGTGGAGCGCAAGATCTGGTCGGGCAAGGCGACTTTCCTTTTCACCCGTACTACATCGGGCGAAATCGGCATCTTGCCCAACCACATCCCGCTGGTGGCTCGACTCGTGGATGATGCGATGGTCCGGGTTGAGCGCGAGGGCGAGGACGACCTGCGCATTGCGGTTGAAGGGGGCTATCTGTCAGTGACCGAGGCTGGCGTCACGATATTGGCAGAGTCAGCGCAGTTCGAGTCCGAGATCGACGAAGACGAAGCCAAGACCGATGCAGCCTCGGAAGATCCGCGTATCGCGGCTCGCGGCCGAGCACGGCTACGAGCGCTCGGCCAGCTCGACTAGGGGAGCCAAAACGCATCGTCGCTGGCGAAGCACAAACGAAAACGAAAATGAGAGGAACCGAAGTCATCTGGTTCCTCTCATTTTACGTTGTTATGCGCGGTTGGCTCCGGGTACCCAAAGCACATCGCCGCCTGCGTCTTTGTTTGCGAGTCGAGACAAGATAAAGAGCAGATCGCTGAGGCGATTCAGATACGTTGCGGTCATTGGATTCATGCCACCGTGATAAGTGTCAAGGGCTGCCCACGTGGTGCGTTCAGCACGACGCACCACGGTACGGGCCACATGCAATTGCGCCGAAGCCGCAGTGCCGCCTGGAAGTACAAATGAACGCAGCGGCTCAAGTTGAGAGTTGAATTCATCGCATGAGCGTTCCAAATAATCAATGTACGGCTGCGTTACTCGCAGCGGCTCATGAGGTGGGTTATCGATGACAGGGGTGCAAAGGTCAGCACCGACATCGAAGAGGTCATTTTGCACACGTATCAGCAACCCAGTGATTTCTGGCGAAAGACTCTGCATCGCTAGGACCACTCCGATTGCACAGTTAGCCTCATCGACGTCGGCGTAAGCCTTAAGTCGCGGGTCATTCTTTCCTGTTCGGCTCATGTCTCCTAGGGAGGTCGTGCCGTCATCGCCCGTTCGGGTATAGATCCGAGTCAAATTCACCATAGCCCGACTTTACGCCAATGCGTGCGTGAGTTTTACGAACCCCAACCTTAGATTCGCTGACAGGTTGGGTAAACGATCGCTGAACTCCTACGATGAAGTCGTGGAAATCCTCAAAGTGGTCGGCGGCGGCCGACTTGTGGGCGAGGTGCGGGTGACTGGGGCTAAGAATTCGGTGTTGAAGCTCATGGCGGCAGCATTGCTAGCTGAAGGCACCACCACGCTACTTGATGTTCCTGACATCCTTGACGTGGAAATAATGGCCGAGCTTCTTCGTAGGTTGGGTTGTGAAGTGAGCCACGATCAGGCCACTTCCATGGTGATCATCATTGTTCCTGCTGAACTGGATCATCGGGCCGACTATGACTTAGTGCGTCGGATGCGCGCTTCCATTTGTGTCTTAGGTCCGCTGCTCGCGCGTTGTGGTGCCGCTGAGGTTGCGCTACCTGGTGGAGACAACATCGGTTCGCGTGGCCTAGACATGCACGTCGAGGGTCTGATCAAACTTGGCGCGCGTGCGGTCAATGAACACGGTTATTTGATTGCGTCATCTCAACAGCGCCTTCGCGGGGATTCTGTTTATTTGGACTTCCCAAGTGTCGGAGCCACTGAAACCATTCTTATGGCTGCAGTTACCGCAGTCGGAACAACAATCATCGATAACGTTGCACGCGAACCTGAGATCGTCGACATCTGCACGATGCTCAGTGCCATGGGCGCAAATATTTCAGGTGCAGGTACCTCAACTTTGACCATCGTCGGTGTTGATGCACTACAGCCGGTTACCCATCGCACTGTTCCAGATCGAATAGTCGCTGGTACGTGGGCAGTTGCAGCAGTCATCACTCAGGGTGACATCACGATTCGCAACGCCAGGGTTGAACACCTAGAGATCGCACTAGAAAAGTTAGCGACGGCTGGTGCCACCGTTACAGTTGTAGATGATGGCTTCCGAGTGACCATGGATCAGCGTCCACTTTCGGTAGACATCGTGACATTGCCATACCCAGGGTTTCCTACGGATTTGCAGCCGCAGTTTATCGCTCTAAATGCGGTAGCTATCGGAGCCGCCTTAGTCACCGAAAATCTATTTGAAGCACGCTTTCGGTTTGTGCAGGAGTTGGCTCGACTCGGTGCGGACGTGCGAACCGATGGACACCACGCACTGGTTCGTGGCCGCTCCCAACTTTCCGGTGCTCCTGTTGAAGCCACAGATATTCGCGCTGGCGCGGGGCTGGTATTGGCAGGCTTGGTGGCGGAGGGTGTCACCACTATTTACGGGGTTTCGCATATTGATCGCGGCTATGCGGAATTCGTTCCAGATCTGCAACGACTAGGCGCTCGCATCATTCGCATAGATGAGGATGCAGACTAAGACCCAAGAATCTCTTTGGCTTTATTGATATCGGCAGGCCACACCATCACTCGTGGACCATCAAGAGTGTTGGCTAAGTTAGCTCGTAACCCCGCCGCTTCGAGTTTGCGGCGCTGAATTTCTCCCTCGATATACGTACTTGGGGTCGAGACAGGAATGAGTAGTCCATACTCCCCAGAATTACCTGGTTTGGGGGAGGCAGCAATAACTGACTTCCCGCGCGAGAATGCCCAACGCAGGATTAACACCATTACCCCTACGCCAAGCAGCGCGAGGATCGGCCCGAAGGCGAAAGAGAAGGCATTCCAGGCCGGCATCCCACAATGGTGCACCCTGCCAAGGCCAGCAGCCCACACGGGTACGGTTACAGGGTGCGAATACTGGTGGCGAAATGTACGGTCGACTATGCCGGCCGACTAACAGCTCACCTCCCTGCGGCTCTTCGGGTGATCATGGTCAAGGCTGATGGCTCAGTTTTGATTCATGCTGATGGTGGCTCTTATAAGCCGTTGAATTGGATGAGTCCGCCCTGCTCATTGAAAGAGAAAGAGGCAGAACTCGACGAAGACCATGCGATGTGGTTAGTTGAGAACAAAGCGGGTGAGCAATTGAGAATCACTATCCATGAAGTGCACCATGATTCCGCTCACGAATTAGGGATTGATCCGGGACTGCAAAAAGATGGGGTGGAGGCGCACCTTCAGGCCTTACTTGCCACTCACGTAGGGATTCTTGGAGAGGATTGGTCGTTAGTGCGCCGAGAATTTCCCACTGCTATTGGTCCGGTTGATTTGATGTGCAAGGACGATCAAGGCAGATCAGTCGCGGTTGAAATCAAACGTCGCGGCGAGATTGATGGGGTTGAGCAATTGACCCGGTATCTCGAGCTTTTGAATCGAGACCCACTGCTTGCGCCTGTTACGGGCATCTTCGCTGCGCAAGAGATTAAGCCGCAGGCACGCACTCTTGCACAAGATCGTGGAATCCGTTGCGTCGTTTTGGATTACGAAGCGCTCAAGGGAACACAAGATCCAAGTCTGCGACTCTTTTAGTCATGGGCCGTAAACATCGTCGCGAGCCTGAACGCAATGCAGATCGCCCAGCCTTTTTCACATATCGAGATGTTGAAAACTTCCATGGTGAAGATTGGATCGTTCAAACAGTAACTGGATCGGCAGCAACCAAGACGTATCGCTGCCCAGGTTGCGATCATGAGATTCGCCCAGCAACGCCACATGTCGTGGCCTATCCCGCTCAGGGGTTAGGCGGCGTTGATGCTCGTCGCCATTGGCATAAACCATGCTGGGCAGCGCGCCATCACCGCGGTCCGCGGCATTAGATTGGAATGGTTATGCCAGAAATAGTTGCAAACTCTGTTCTTCCAGCTCGACGCGAACCCATCACATTGCATACAGCTGATGAGCTAGATCTTGTAGGCGAACTTGCCCTTCCCCTTGATCGTGAACCGATCGCCACGATTGTGTGCTGTCATCCTTTACCAACTGCCGGTGGCTATATGGACAGCCATGTGTTGCGCAAGATGGCATGGCGTTTGCCGGCATTGGCAGATCTCGCGATTCTTCGATTCAACACGCGTGGCACAACCAGTGCTGCAGGAACGAGCCAAGGAATATTCGATGAGGGCAATGCTGAAGGGCTCGATCTTGCAGCTGCGCTCGCGTTTGTTCAGGAGCAGGAACTGCCAAAGCCTTGGGTGCTTGGTTGGTCCTTTGGCACCGATGTTATTTTGAAACATGCGATAGAACAGCAGACTTCGCAAGGACTCATGGGTGCGATTCTGCTGTCGCCGCCGCTACGTTTTTCTGACGTGACAGATCTTGATCGGTGGGCAAATTCTGAGTTACCTCTCACAGCCTTGGTCCCTGAAAACGATGACTACCTACAACCCTCTGAGGCAACACAACGATTTGCTCGCATCCCACAAGCAGAAGTGAAAGGTATCGCTGGTGCAGGACACCTCTGGGTGGGGGAGAAGTCTGTACGGGTTGTCCTCACCGAAATAGTTGCGCGAGTGGCTCCTGATAAAGTCCCGCTACCTCTGGACTGGGATGGTCCGATGGAACGCTGGAGCGACCTTTAATGTGAAGTGTTTATTGCCTGCTTGATGAGAGCAGCGTAGGCACGCGCACCCTTCAAAGTCAGGTGAACGTGATCTGAAACGAAATATTCTGGGTGGTCCTTTGAAGCTCCCCGCCAGTTGGCAACCACAGTATTTGGGTATTCAGGAACGACATTCCAAATCGCATCGTTATTCGAATCACGCCAGCTTCGCGGCATATTGTTATTGACGACGACAACGCGTGGATGGGTTGCCACGATATTAAGAATTGTGCGCATCATTGACTCGGTCAGAGTTCCGTTGGTACCTGGATGAATCACCACGACAGGGCTTAGTGCTCCCTTTTTTTCATACCGACGCATTGGCCCAAGGAACCCGCCTGGAAAACGCGAAACTGCAGCATCCACAGCGAGTCCAGGAAGGACCTTCTTCAGCGTTGAGCGCGCACCCAGCATGACCGAGTCGCCGATGCTCGTGACAGCAGGACGTACAAGCCCATCAATGCGCACACGCTTCTCGGTTCCGATCGCAGCAACGACATCTGCGGCCGGCTTGCTGTTCTGCGCGGCTGATATTAATGAAATGGAAACCCAGGAAAAAGCGATCACCGCGAGAGTTCCCAGTGCGATGGATTTTATCCAAAGCGTTGGGCTCGTCGTCGTGCCGACATGATCAGAGTGAGTCAATTGCTTCTTAAGTCGACCAATTGCACCACGCCGAATTGGCATTTCTAGATATCGATAACTGAGTTCGGCGATTGCGAAAGTGAGCGCCAGGCGCAGGACAAGAAGAGGGAGCCCCTCCAAGGATGTATCAACTTCTGGACGGGTGACGGCAAATATTGGCCAATGCCAGAGATAGAGCCCGTAGGAGCGTTGCCCGATATATCGCCAAGGTTGGGTACCCAGCACCTTGCCGAAGAGTGTGCCTGGGTGAGTGGCGGCAATGATAAGACCTGCAGCCACCAACGCAACGAGTAAGAAGCCACCGCGATACAACCAAGGAGTGAATTCACCAACATATAAGTAGAACGCGAGAAGGCCCAAGAGTGCGAGAACACCGCTGGCAGTAATGAGATCTTTACCTGTTCGGTTCATCGCGGCTTTGACCCGGCCAGGTCGCCAGACGCTGGCGAGAGCTGCACCAACGAGCAGTCCCATTGCGTGTGAATCCGTACCGAAGTACACCCGACTTGGATCCGAAAGTTCTGGGTAGCCATGTTGGGTTGATAGATAAAGCATCCAAGCAGTTGATGCGATAGCCAAGGCTGTGGAAGCAATGAGCACTCCGCGCCTGTGCCATGTGCGCATCAGGAAATAGGCAACGACAGGCCAAACAAAGTAGAACTGTTCCTCAATTGCGAGGGACCACAAGTGTTTCAGCAGCGGTGGCCTTGCAATGAAATCAAAATAAGACTGGTCGGCAACGATGTACCACCAGTTATTAACGTAGAACGTGGAGGCCAAGATGTCGCTTGCGGTTTTCCTAGCTGCATCTTGATAAAAGAAGGAACATGCAATAGCGACAACGATGAGCAACGCGATCAGCGCAGGGAATAGTCGCCGTACGCGACCTAGATAGAAGGTCTTGAAGTTGATGGTTCCGGTGCGTTGAAACTGTTCAAGCAGCAAGGTGGTAATTAAGAATCCACTGAGAACGAAAAAGACGTCAACGCCAAGAAATCCGCCAGGCAAGAACCCTAAGTCTGCGTGATAGAGCAGTACCCCCAATACGGCGATGGCGCGAATGCCATCAAGACCGGGGAGATAGCCCATTTCTCCGGATGTGCGACCGCGGTCAAGGTGCCAAGGCGTTCTTGGACCAGAGCGCGCCGACATAACCGTCGCAGGGGAAGTTGCCACGCCTCATCGTACGAGATGTTTGGCTATTGCGCGATGCGGAGCAAATCCTGAAGTTGTGACCAGACATCTTGCGAACGCGAAAGCCACCAAGCTGCTATGAGTGCGGCACAAATGACCAGCACGACGAACAACTTGATGGCTTTGCGGACTAGGGCTAGAAGAGCGAGTGCGGCGAGCATGCCTACAACAACGGCGACAATTTCACTTTGATGTTGGTGAAAGAACGCCGAAAAATCGTTGGGCATATTCAACAGTGTTAGTGAGCGGCATTCTTTGGTGGCTCAACAAGTTCAACAAGCACGCCACCGCAGTCCTTTGGGTGAGCGAAGTTGATACGTGAGCCGCCAGTTCCGCGACGAGGTGCGTCGTAGAGCATCCGAATGCCGCGGGCACGCAGTGCATCAGAAGCCACTTCAACATCGTCCACGGTGTAGGCCATCTGCTGAATTCCTGGGCCATTGCGATCAATGAACTTAGCGATCGTGGATTCAGGGCCGGTCGGTGCGAGCAACTGAAGCTGGGCTCCACCGCCATCGACAGCCACCATGCATTCACGAACGCCTTGTTCTTCGTTCACTTCTTCGTGGATGACCTTCATTCCAAAAGTCTCTTCATAGAACTTCATCGCTACGTCGAGGTCCGGAACTGCAATGCCAATGTGATCTACACGCTTAAAAATAGGGTCCATAGGGGTAATCCTGCCCTATCCGACGCGACGCTGCCATGCACCTGGCTCATCTAGGAGGGCGCTAATCGGAGCAGGCAAATTATTAGCAGCTACATCAGCCAAAGTGATGTGTTCTAGGACATCGCGCATCGCAGCACGAACAGCAATCCAGACTTCTTTGAGGTGTTCTGAAGGACCGGAATATTCAACATCTTCTGGGCGCTGGCCGCGCACGGCAGCAAGTGGACCATCAAGGGCACGCACCACATCAGCGATGGAAACCTCGCTAGGGGAGCGGTCAAGGCGGTAGCCGCCCTCAGCGCCACGTTGGCTGGCCACGATGCCTGATTGCCGCAATTGGCGCAGAATTCCTTCGAGAAATTTCACAGGAACGCCCTGAGCCTTGCTGATTGCGTCACCCTTGACCAGTTGCTTGGGGTTTTCAAGATAACTGGCAGTGAGCTCAAGAAGCGCTCGCATGCCGTAATCGGCCTTCGCTGAAATGTGCACGGCTTCTATTGTCCTCTTTTTCTCGAGAGAAGGTGTGCAGGGGCCTACTCGATGTGAGCCTGTCCGTTTTGAGTAGTTCTCATCTTGGTGCGAGCCTGGTGAAAACGATGAAATCCTGCAGGTGCGCCCAGATAGTCCGCTGGGCAAGGCGCATATTTGAACCCCAATGGGCTTTTTACCTTGGGACGGCCGATCAACTCCTTCGGTTCAGCAGCACAGCTGGTCGCGAAGGCGATCGGATACGCAAGAATGGTCAAGTGACTACACCATTTGCAGGCGGCGGAGCGATTGACCTAGCGGCCTTAGCTGCTGCCAGAAAGCAGCAGGAGCAGACTTCACTAGCGATGGCTAACGTGCCTGAGGGCATCATCATTGATGTTACGGATGAGACTTTCCCGGTAGCCGTTCTTGAGCAGTCTGAGACTGTGCCGGTGATTCTAGATCTCTGGGCGACTTGGTGCGGACCCTGCAAACAGTTATCGCCTATTTTGGAAAAACTCGCGGCTGAAGCGGGCGGGCGTTGGATTTTGGCCAAAGTTGACGTTGATGCGCAACCTCGTATTGCTCAAGCATTCCAGGTGCAATCGATCCCTTCAGTCTTCGCGGTGATCAAAGGACAGCCGGCTCAAGTTTTCCAAGGTGCAGCGCCCGAAGCGCAAATTCGTCAAGTACTTGAGGAAGTTCTCAAAGTTGCTGCGCAGCAAGGGGTGACTGGAACCGTCGGCGCGGTAGCCGAAGTCCCTGAAATAGTTGAAGAAGAAGAACCAGTCGATCCTCGTTTTACTGCCGCCTACGATGCAATCGAAGCAGGTAACTGGCAGACCGCAGCAGATGCTTATCGCACTGTTTTAGAAGCAACTCCCAATGACAGCGATGCGCAAGCTGGTCTGGCCATGGTTGGCCTATATGGGCGCACTGAGAATGCAGTGCTCAACTTCGATGCCCAGGCTGACGAAATTGATGCCCAACTTGATCTCGCCGACGCGGATGCCCTCAACGGTAATTGGCCGGCAGCTTTTAGTCGCCTCGTCGCAGCGGTTCGCATCACAACAGGTGACAATCGTTCGCGGGTGCGAACTCGACTCCTTGAGTTGTTCATGATTGCAGGAGACGACCCTGCAGTTATTCCAGCACGGGCTGCCTTATCGAGTGCTCTTTTCTAGGCCACTTGTGCACTTCGGGTTAGCTGGGGGCTACCTGCGGGTGCGGTCAAAGGAAAGATAGATGGCGCTCAGTGGGGGCACGACGATTTCGGCAGATGCTGGTCGACCGCTCCAAGCAAGTGGTAGTGCCTGCACGGCACCTTGATTGCCCATCCCAGACCCACCGTAGATCAAAGAGTCAGTGTTCAGGATTTCAACCCATTCACCGATGAATGGCAGCGAGATTCGAAAATTCAGATGTGGGTTCGGTGACATGTTGATGATGACAGCAACGCAATTACCTGCCTCATCCCAGCGCAGCCAGGCGAAGATATTCGCTTCAGCATCGTTGGCATTTATCCAATCGAATCCACGCGGTTCATCATCGAGTTGCCACAGGGCAGGTGTTGATTGATACATCTGATTGAGATCGCGCACGGCAGCGAGGGTGCCTGAGTGCTCGGGGTACTCAAGCAGCCACCACTCCAGACTCTTTTCGCTGTTCCATTCTTGTGACTGAGCAAATTCAGAACCCATAAAGAGAAGATTCTTTCCCGGGTGGGCCCACATGAAACCTAAGTAGGCGCGCAGATTAGCTAACTGTTGCCATCTATCACCAGGCATTTTTCCGATCAACGAGCCCTTGCCATGCACCACTTCATCATGCGAAATGGGCAAGATAAAACGCTCGCTGTAGGCATAGACCATCGAAAAGGTCATCTCGTTGTGATGGTGTTGACGATGAATGGGATCGTGCTTGACGTAGTCAAGGGAGTCATGCATCCAACCCATGTTCCACTTAAAGCCAAAACCAAGGCCACCATTAAATGTTGGCTGTGTGACGCCTGGCCAGGCAGTTGATTCTTCAGCAATCGTCATCACACCAGGTACACGTTTGTAAACAGTGGCATTCATCTCCTGCAAGAACTGCACAGCATCAAGATTCTCGCGGCCCCCGAATTGATTCGGATACCACTCGCCATCCTTTCGGGAGTAATCCAAATACAGCATGGAAGCAACGCCATCGACGCGAAGACCATCAACGTGATATTCCTCGAGCCAATACACCGCATTGGCTACCAGGAAGTTGCGAACTTCAGTGCGCCCGTAGTTGAAAATAAATGAACCCCAGTCGGGGTGTTCACCGCGGCGTGGGTCTGGATGCTCGTACAACGCCGTGCCGTCAAACTTCGCCAAGGCCCATGGGTCGGTTGCGAAATGCGCAGGAACCCAGTCAACGATGACACCGATATTGGCGGTGTGAAGGGCATCGATGAGAAAACGAAGATCGTCTGGTGAACCGAAGCGTGATGAAGGGGCGAAGTAGGAAGTGACGTGGTAGCCCCACGATGGTGAATACGGGTGTTCCGCCAAAGGCATGAACTCAACATGAGTGAAGCCTGAATCAAGCACATACTCAACGAGTGCGGAAGCAAGCTCAAGGTAACTCAGTCCTTTGCGCCATGAACCGAGGTGGACTTCATAGATGCTGATAGGGCTGCGGTGTGGATCAGAGGCAGCACGTTTATCGAGCCATCCTTGATCCTGCCAAATGTGTTGCGAAGTAAAGACTTTCGAGCCGCTAGCCGGAGGCACCTCGGTTGCATATGCCATTGGATCAGCCTTGTCGCGCCAAACACCATCGTGACCGTGCACTTGGTATTTGTAGGTAGATCCATTGTCAACTGCGGGAATGAATAATTCCCATACTCCCGTGGAACCAAGTGAACGCATTGGATGTGTTGAGCCGTCCCAGAAGTTGAAGTCACCACTGACACGTACGCCTTGTGCGCTGGGGGCCCAAACTGCAAAGGATGTGCCACGAACATTTCCGAAAGGCGATTCGTAAGTATGCACATGGGCTCCGAGAACAGTCCATAATTCTTCGTGCCGTCCTTCGCCAATCAGATGCAGGTCTATTTCCCCAAGTGTGGGCAGGAAGCGATAAGAATCATCGGTTACTACTGACTCAGCGTTGTAGGTGGTTTCAACTTGATACGCGGGAACCAATGGATCGGGAACAATTGCAAACCAAACTCCACGGTGCTCATGTGTCATGGGAATTCGACTGGTGGGAGTGAGTATTTCGACAGCATCAGCTAGAGGTCGAAGAACTCGAATGGTTACCGAATCCGTGTTGGCATGCGGTCCAAGAATGGTGTGGGGATCATGGTGTGTGCCATCGACTATGCGATCAAGATCAGCGGTTGAAGCAGGAACTCGAGTAGTCGCGTTACTTGCCACCGCGAGCCTCCTGCTCGACATGAACGATGTGGGCCACTTTCTCCCAGGGCGCTAAGCGAATGAAGACATGCTGGTTCCACAGCCAAGATTCTTCGTTTAAGAGGTCGTCCGCGGTAAAATTTTCATCCCAATTCATGCCCAGAGCGGGCATGTCCCACCAAATCGTGCCTTGCTGCTCGGTGTAGGAATCGAGATTAACAACGACCAGAATGCAATCGCCTTGATCGACTTTTGAGAAGGCAATGATGTTTGGATTGTCACTCGTGTGGAAACGCAATGACCGTAAGTCTTGCAAGGCAGGATGTTCTCGACGAATGGTGTTGATGGCTGTCAGTAGCGGAGCCATAGTGATACCTAAAGCCTCGGCTTTTGCCCAATTACGCGGGCGGTATTCGAACTTCTCCGTGTCGAGGTACTCCTCGCTGCCTGGCTTTAGTGCAACATGTTCGTAGAGCTCAAAGCCGCTGTAGATTCCGTAAGTGGGTGACAGGGTGGCTGCGAGAATCGCTCGGATAGCAAAGGCTTTCGGCCCACCAGTTTGAAGGTATTCGCTCAGAATATCTGGCGTGTTCGTGAAAAGATTTGGACGCATTGCCAGTGCCGAAGGACCGGCAAGCTCCTTGAGGTACTCCTCAATTTCCGCTCGCTCGTTGCGCCACGTGAAGTAGGTGTAACTCTGTTGGAAACCAACTGCGGCGAGTGCCTGCATCAGCGGTCGGCGAGTAAAAGCTTCGGCGAGAAAGAGTACGTCAGGGTCTGTTGCGTTAATCGCTGCGATGAGTCGTTCCCATACCCACACCGGTTTGGTGTGCGGATTATCGACTCGAAAGATTCGTACACCTCGATTCGCCCAGAAGCGAGTGATGCGTTCAACTTCTAGGTAGAGGCCTTCAGGGTCGTTATCGAAATTGAGTGGGTAAATGTCTTGGTACTTCTTTGGTGGGTTTTCTGCATATGCAATTGAATTATCTGCGCGAGTAGTGAACCACTCAGGGTGTGAAGTTACCCAAGGGTGATCTGGTGCAGTTTGCAATGCAAGGTCAATTGCGAGTTCCATGCCCAGTTCATGAATACGAGCAACAAAGGCATCGAAATCCTTCAGGGTTCCAAGATCGGGATGCACTGCGTCATGGCCACCGAGCTTGGATCCAATGGCCCAGGGCGATCCAGGATCACCGGGAGTAGGAGTCAACGTATTGTTCGGGCCCTTGCGATTGATCTCACCGACAGGGTGAATAGGTGGCACGTACACCACGTCGAAACCCATGTCAGCTATTGCAGGAAGTCGATCCATCGCGGTAGCAAAAGTGCCAGATTTCTTAAGTTTAAGATCCGCGCCTTCGCTGCGTGGAAACATTTCGTACCAAGCACCGACAAGTGCGCGTCGGCGTTGCACGTTAAGTGGCCAAGACCCGCTGACTGTGACCCATTCGCGAACAGGGTTCTGAAACATGATTGAGGCAATTTCTGGGGCTAGGGCAGCCGCGAGTCGTACCAGCGGAGGTAGCTGGGATCGCAGTTGTGTAATCGTCGTTGCAAAAAGGGCTTGTTCTTGACCAGAAAGTTGTGGGAGTGCGCGCTCTAGAACGCGCGCGCCTTCTTCGCATTCCAGATCAACATCGATGTTCGACGGGATTTTGATTCCAGCGCGTTGAGTCCAGCTACTCCAAGGGTCACCCCAAGCTTCGATATCAAAAGTCCACAGGCCCATCGCATCGGGTCGGATGTGTGCAGCCCAGGTGTCTAGGCCATCATTTCGCGGTTGCATGCGCACTCGGGAATATTCTGAGCCGTTAGGCGAATGCAGCACGACCTCTACACCGAGTGCATCGTGTCCCTCGCGAAAAGCAGTTACTTGCACTGGGATGGCTTCGCCAGCGGCTCCGGCAGCAGACCTGCGCCCACCAAGGATGCTGGGGGAGACATCCAAGATCGAGAAGCGTCCGCCTAATTCAGCGGGGACGGTCGTGTTTGCTGGCAGCCAAGCGGGGGCCAAAAGGCCGGTGTCAGGCGTTGGCTGACCACCAAGGTTGGGCATGAGTAAAACCGTACCGGCCCGCGAGGGATTCAGGCAGTTTGCAGCGTGAATCACGCCTGATTTGTCCCTTTGATACATAAATGTTGCCTGAAATTCACATGGGTGTGACACTCGTGGTGATGTAAGCGTTGTCACGTCGGCTATGTTTTCCTTGTGAGAGCCATCCGCCGTTTTACTGTCCGCACCGTCCTGCCACAGCGCTTAGTTGCCCTTGAGGAACTCAGCTTGAACCTGCGCTGGTCCTGGGATCCAGAGACCAGAGACCTCTTCGCTGCCATCGATCAGCAGTTGTGGTTGCAGGTAGACGAGGACCCCGTGCGTCTGCTTGGCGAAGTGTCGGCTGAGAGACTCGCTGAACTTGCAGCAGATGATGGATTTGTTGGTTGGGTTGACCAGCGAGTGCAGGCCTTGCGTGGCTATTTGGCAAGCGATCGCTGGTACCAGTCACTTGGTGATAAGTCCGCTCATGGCATTGCCTATTTCTCGCCAGAGTTCGGTGTGACAGCCGCGCTTCCGCAGTATTCAGGGGGACTTGGCATTCTTGCTGGTGATCATTTGAAAACTGCAAGTGATCTTGGGGTTCCAATCATCGCGCTTGGGCTGTTTTATCGTGCTGGTTATTTCAGTCAATCCTTATCACGTGACGGCTGGCAGTTGGAGCGTTATCCCGTCTGTGATCCAGATGGAAGTCCGGTCACTCTTCTTCGAGAAGCAGATGGCACACCAGCAAGAATCACGGTTGGTCTTAATGACGGACGAGCAATTCATGCGCATGTCTGGATTGCCCAAGTCGGTAGCGTTCCGCTGCTGATGTTGGATTCAGATGTCGAAGAAAATGCTCCAGCGGAGCGGGATGTTACGGATCGTTTGTATGGTGGCGGCGGAGAGCACCGTCTCTATCAAGAGATGTTGCTTGGTATCGGTGGAGTGCGAGCCCTTCGCGCGTACTGCCGAATCACAGGTGCTCCTGAGCCAGAGGTTTTTCACACCAATGAAGGTCACGCTGGCTTTTTAGGGCTTGAACGTATTCGAGAATTTGTGCAGTCAGATTCGGGCTTGTCCTACGACGAGGCCTTCGAAGTTGTACGTGCTGGCACGGTCTTCACCACCCATACGCCCGTTCCGGCAGGCATTGACCGGTTCCCTCGGGATCTTGTTGCTAAGACGTTCGGCGGCGACAATGCCGCCGCAGGTGTTCCTATTGATCGCATCCTTGCTCTCGGAACCGAAGATTACGAAGGCGGCGATCCAAGCGTTTTCAACATGGCAGTGATGGGTTTGCGAATTGCAGGGCGCGCAAATGGTGTGAGTCTGTTGCACGGTCAGGTGTCGCGTGGAATGTTTGCCGGGCTGTGGCCAAGTTTTGATCCAGAAGACGTGCCAATCACCTCGATAACAAATGGCGTTCATGCACCAACCTGGGTATCTCGGGAAATACGAAACCTTGCTCTTAATGCAGACAGCGCCGGCATGCTTAATGAGCAGCAAGGCTGGGAGTCGATTTCAGAGGCATCAGATGAGCGGATCTGGTCGGTCAAGCGTGGACTTCGCGAGGTGCTTATTCAAGACGCGCGCAAACGACTACGCGAATCGTGGCTCCTGCGGGGTTCAAGTGATGCAGAGCTCCAGTGGATCGACGGGGTTCTGGATCCAGACATCCTCACGATTGGTTTTGCTCGGCGGGTGCCTTCCTATAAGCGACTGACTCTAATGTTGCGCGATAAGAACCGACTTCGCGCATTGCTTCTCGATGAGAAGCGGCCTGTGCAGTTGATCGTGGCTGGTAAGTCACACCCCGCTGACGATGGCGGAAAGAAACTCATTCAAGAACTCGTGCGATTCGCTGATGAAGAAGATGTGCGCCACCGCATTGTCTTCTTGCCCAATTACGACATGGCGATGGCAACCTTGCTCTATCCGGGCTGCGATGTTTGGTTGAACAACCCCATTCGTCCGCTCGAAGCAAGTGGTACATCTGGCATGAAGGCTGCACTCAACGGCGCTCTCAACTTGTCGATTCTTGATGGCTGGTGGGATGAATGGTTCGACGGTCAAAACGGTTGGGCTATCCCAACGGCAGATGGCGTCGAGAATGCAGATCACCGCGATGAGCTAGAAGCCTCGGCTCTGTATGACCTCATCGAAAGATCAGTTGCTCCAACGTTTTATGAGAACAACGAGCAAGGTGTCCCAGGGCGTTGGATTGGGATGGTTCGCCACACGCTGCGCACGCTCGGGCCAAAAGTGCTTGCTAGTCGCATGGTGCGAGATTACGTGGACACCTTGTACTTACCAGCAGCAAATGCGGGCCGCGATGTGAGCGTAGACAATTACGCATTGGCACGGGAACTTGCTGCATGGAAGTCACATGTTCGAAGTTCTTGGGGAACGGCGCATGTTGAACATGTCGAAATTCAAGGCGTGGGAGACACGGTCAATCTTGGAACGGAAGTTGAAGTGCGGGCATTTGTGATGCTCGGCGATCTTCGGCCAGAAGATGTGCTGGTGCAGGTCGTTCACGGACGAGTTGATTCACATGACCGCATTGTGCACGCGCAGACTCCCGTGATGTCTGTAGTCGAAGGCTATGAAGGCAGTCGATGGTTGTTCACCTTGAAGTTGAACCTCAATCAGAACGGTCCTTTTGGTTACACCGTTCGAATTCTGCCGAATCACCGGGGATTGGCGTCGCCTTTGGAGATGGGACTTCAAACCCTCCCCGTTGTTGCCGCAGAATTACACGCTGGCGAAAAGCCAGTGCAGTTCAACAACTAATCAGACATTGCTACTTAAAAGTCTCTAGTCACTCGCAGTAGCAGCAAGCTATAGGGGGCCATCGTCAAGGTGGTCCCTGCTTGCATTTCTTGGTGCTTTGCAAGTTCAAGACCCCGCGAACTGTCGAGTTCCACTAGGTAGGTTGCAGCATATGGAGCGCCGGGTAGAACAAAGTCCTGCAGGGATTCACCTGCGTGCATGATGAGCAAAAATGCTGCATCACGCAAGCCTGGGTCGTGTGGCGCTTCAGGCAAATCACCGGTGATGAACATTCCTAAAGTTCTTCGACTGTTGTCATTCCACGCGTCATGGGACATGTCATTGCCATCGGGTGCGATCCATGCCAGATCCTTGGGCCCGCCTTCGCGCAGTGGTTTGCCATCAAAGTGGTAGCGCTGACGGAAAGCGCGATACTTGTGGCGCAGTTGCATTGCTCGCTGATTAAAACTCAAGAGATCCCATTGCTCTTGGGTGAGATCCCAATTGACCCAAGATATTTCGTTGTCCTGGCAGTAGGCATTGTTGTTTCCGTACTGGGTTCGGCCGAATTCATCTCCTGCGGTAATCATTGGTACGCCCGTTGAAAAAGCAAGAGTTGCGAACATGTTCCGTAGTTGGCGTACTCGAATCGCATTAATTTCTGGGTCGTCTGTTTCGCCCTCGATTCCGTAATTTCTGGATCGATTGTTATCTGTTCCATCTCGATCGTCTTCGCCGTTAGCTAGGTTGTGTTTACGTTCATAGGTCACGAGATCTCGCATCGTGAATCCGTCGTGAGCTGTAAGAAAATTGATTGAAGCGAATGGACGTCGACCTTCGGCGCCATATAAATCAGCCGATCCTGTGAGTCGCCAGCCGACTTCTTCGATGCCTTTTGAGCCTCGCCACCAGTCGCGAAGACAGTCTCTGTATTTGTCGTTCCACTCTGTCCAAAGTGGTGGGAATTCGCCTACTTGATATCCGCCAGGGCCAATATCCCAAGGTTCGGCGATGAGTTTTACTCGACGAAGAATGGGATCCTGCTGCAGAGTTGACATGAACGTGCCGAGCATGTCGACATCGTGCATAGAACGAGCAAGTGCAGAAGCAAGATCGAAGCGAAACCCGTCCACATGCATCTCGGTGACCCAATAACGCAACGAGTCCATAACAAGTTGCAAGACATGGGGATTTGATAAATTTAGAGTGTTTCCTGTGCCGGTGTAATCCGCGTAAGACCGCCCACCATTGTTGAGGTGGTAGTAGTCATCGTTATCGAGGCCACGAAAACTTAACGTGGGTCCAAATTCATTACCTTCGGCTGTGTGGTTGTAGACAACATCGATGATGACTTCGATGCCAGACGTGTGTAGATCCTTAACCATCTGCTTGAACTCAATAACTTGCTGACCGCGCGTGCCAGAAGATGAATAGCCGGCGTGTGGTGCGAAGAAACCAATCGAGTTGTAACCCCAGTAGTTCGTCAGTCCGAGTTCCAATAAGTGAAGTTCGTCAACAAAGTGGTGGGTGGGTAAGAGTTCGATTGCCGTGACACCGCAAGCCTGTAGATGTTCAACAATCGCGGGATGGGCTATTCCGGCATACGTGCCCTGTTGGTGTTCAGGGACGCTCGGATGGGTTTTAGTGAGCCCTTTGACGTGAGCTTCATAAATAACGGTGTCACCCCAGGGGGTGTCGGGATGCTGATCATTTCCCCAGTCAAAGGAAGTGTCGACAAGAACTGATTTAGGCACATAAGGCGCTGAGTCTTCGATGCTGAAGGCGAGATCATCTCGGCCGACGTGACCGTTGACTGCCGGGTTAAGACTCAATGCGCCATCGATGGCTTTCGCATAGGGATCGATGAGCAACTTATTGGGATTCCATCGGTGCCCGACTGCTGGATTCCATTCACCGTGGACCCGAAAGCCATAGTGGGTACCAACCGGAAAATCAGGGATGTGGGCGTTAAATACGTTAAAGACACGTTCAACGAGTTCAATTTGGCACTCAGTTCCGGCCTCATCAAATAGACACAGAAAAGCCCGGCTGGCGCCTTGAGCCCACAGAGCCACAAAGGCCCCACCTGACCCATCGGGGCGGACACCGAGGGGATCCCACCGATTGGCATGAGTCAAGGGCACCCAACCACGCTAACAGGCAATGCACAGATCTCCAGCGCCGATAGGCTCCTCGAACTACCAAATGCCCAATGGAGATGCCATGCCTGAATTTGTTAATCTTGAAGTTCGTGACGCAGTAGCAATTATTACTTTGCAACGTCCTCCCATGAATGCCTTGAACACCTTGATGCAGCGGGAAATAGGCGAACTTGCGGTCCAGATTTCGAGTCGAACCGACATTAATGCAGTCGTGATTTACGGCGGGGAACGAGTTTTTGCGGCTGGCGCTGACGTGAAAGAAATGGCTGATCTGCCTTATCAAGACATGATTGAGGTTTCCCTTCGGCTACAAGAAATTTTTAGTGCAGTAGCCAATATTGCCCAGCCAACAATCGCGGCGATCACTGGATTCGCACTGGGCGGCGGCTGTGAACTCGCACTTGCTTGCGATTTTCGGGTGGCCGCAGACAACGCCAAATTGGGTCAACCAGAAGTTCTGCTTGGCATCATCCCTGGCGCGGGCGGTACCCAGCGGCTTCCCCGGCTTATTGGGATGGCCAAGGCCAAGGATCTGATTTTCTCTGGACGTTTTGTAGACGCCCAAGAGTGCCTGGAGATGGGACTGGTGGACGTTGTTGTACCGGCAGCAGAAGTCTTTGACCGAGCTTTTGCGTGGGCTGAGCAGCTTGCGCGTGGGCCTCGTATCGCGTTGCAATCCGCCAAAAGAGCGATGAATCGTGGGGTTGAGGTCGACATCACCACTGGTCTTGAAATAGAGCGCCAAGCCTTCCTTGGTCTTTTCGCCACCGAGGACGCCCGTTCGGGCATGGCTTCGTTCATTGAGCACGGTCCGGGCAAAGCGACGTTCACCGGAAGATAGTGACCTTCTTGGGAGGACAGCGACGTTCAAGGGAAGGCAGAGCGACGTTCACGGGAAGACACAAGGAGCAGTAACATCGTGCTTTGTGACCTACCGCAGCTATCTGGATCATGCTGCAACCACGCGCATGCTTCCAGAGGTACAAGAGCGCTGGCTAGAAGTGAGCCAACTCGTAGGCAACCCATCCTCGCTTCATGATTCAGGGCGCCGCACGCGCCGGATTGTCGAGGAAGCTCGCGAAAGTATTGCTGCAGATCTGGTGACCCGACCAAGCGCGGTCATCTTCACCAGTGGTGGCACGGAGGCAGACAATCTTGCTGTCAAGGGTTTGTTCTGGGCTGGTGAAACGCGCGGTAAATCAGGAGTGATTGCATCTGCGATCGAACATCACGCCGTACTTGACCCAGTGAAATGGCTTGGCGAACATGAGCAGGCCAAGGTGTTGTGGGTCGGTGTCGATTCCGTTGGACGAGTAGACCTCGAAGAAGTCAATGCAAGTCTGGCAACCGGAGATATTGCATTGGTCACCATCATGTGGGCCAATAATGAAGTGGGAACGGTGCAGCCAGTGTTTGAACTGGCGGCGCTTTGTCGATCCTATGGAGTCGCCTTCCACACCGATGCCGTACAAGTTTTAGGCCAACTTCCGATGAATCTGGGCGAGTTGGGCGCAACTGCAGTAACGGTTACCGCGCATAAAATTGGCGGCCCGTTCGGAGTTGGCTCGCTCATCCTTGATCCCGATACCAAGCCGACGCCAATCTTGCATGGTGGCGGACATGAGCGTGAGATTCGTTCCGGCACGCTTGATGCCGCTGGAATTGCCGGCTTCGCAGTGGCAGTGCAGTCAGCGGTCAAGAATCAGCGTGATTTCGCGCAGCGAGTTCAAGCCTTACGTAATGACCTCATTGGAAGAGTTCTTGCGGAAGTGCCAGCAGCGCAACTCAATGGTGAGCCAGAATTAGGCGGAAGTTCGCGACTGCCCGCCAATGCGCATTTCACTTTCGCCAACTGTGAAGGTGACGCTTTGTTGTTGCTACTAGACGCAGCCGGAATCGATTGCTCGACTGGGTCTGCGTGCACGGCGGGGATACCCGAGCCAAGTCACGTACTTTTAGCGATGGGCGCGGAACCGAAAGCATCGAGAGGTTCGCTTCGTTTTAGTTTGGGTCGAGATAGCACAAGCGCGGATGTCGATCGATTAATCGAGGTACTTCCGGGCGTAGTTGAACGTGCCAGTCGTGCAGGATCAGTACGGAGTCGCGCATGAAAGTTCTCGCAGCAATGTCAGGCGGTGTTGACTCGTCGGTTATGGCGGCTCGCATGGTTGATGCGGGTTATGAAGTTACCGGTGTGCACCTTGCGCTTTCAAAGACTTCAAGTGTTCCGGGATCACGTGGATGCTGCACACTCGATGATGCGCGAGATGCTCGCCGAGTAGCAGACAAGCTTGATATTCCTTTTTATGTTTGGGACCTCTCGGAGCAATTCCAAGAAGAAGTGATGAATAACTTCCTAGAGGAATACAGCGCCGGTAATACGCCAAACCCATGTTTGCGTTGTAACGAGAAAATTAAGTTTCTGGCCTTACTTGATCGCGCGCTTGATCTGGGCTTTGACGCCGTTGCCACGGGGCATTACGCACAAATCTTTGAAGGTCCGCAAGGCAAGGAACTCCATCGTGCTATTGATCCCGAGAAAGATCAGTCATACGTATTAGGAATGCTTGAGCCTTGGCAGCTGGATCATGCGTTGTTCCCGCTTGGAGCCGACACCAAAGGACAGATTCGCATTGAGGCCGAGGCCAGAGGTCTACTGACGGCAAAGAAGCCAGACAGCCATGACATTTGCTTCATCCCCGATGGCGACACTGCAGCATTCTTGCGGCGCAAGTTGGGTGACCAGCCAGGTGAAATCATCGATGTCGAGACGGGCAAAGTCATCGCCGAGCATGAGGGTGCCTTTGGTTACACCATCGGTCAGCGACGCGGACTCGATCTCCGAGTTCCCGCTACTGATGGCAAGCCTCGCTACGTGGTGGATGTCGACATAAAAGCTCGCAAAGTTTTCGTCGGCTCACCTGCTCTTCTAGATGTTGATCAAATCATCGGCGTTCGCCCGACGTGGACCAATGCGCCCATCACTGATCAACCCGTGCAATGCCACGCGCAGGTTCGAGCTCACGGTGAGCCGGTGCCGGCAACTGCGCAGATGGTTGGGGAAGAACTCGTCGTTGATCTCCAAGAAAATATTCGAGGCTTAGCCACGGGTCAGGGAATCGTGCTTTTTGACGGCACACGAGTTATTGGATCAGCCACTGTCGAACGAACGCGCAGGGTTGTTCGCGCGTGAGTTTCCCCTGGGAACTAGGGGCTGCCACCGGAGTAGGTTCCTTACCCGGTGACCATGCGCGCAATGCAGCTCGCCTGATTGTGAGTGGAGTTCCAGACTTCCTGCATGTTGCTGAACTTCCCAACAGAGGCCCAGGTGGTGATCTCATTGGGCGAACTGGCGGGCTCCTGCACGCAGTAGGCGCTGACTTTGGCTTAGAGACAAGCGCGGATGGCTGGCGCCTAACCGATGGCACTAGTCGAGTGATGAAACGATCGATTTCGTGGATCGGCGAAGATCTTGATGCGATTGAAGAATTTGGCCAAGACTATGAAGGCCCAATAAAGACGCAAATCGTGGGCCCCTGGACGATGGCCGCAAGTGTTGAGCTTGCAGGAGGCGAACGCATCTTGCGCGATGTCGGCGCTTGCCGTGAATTGGCTGGCGCACTTGCTGAAGCGGCAAGGGTGCATATCGAAGATCTCCAACGCCGGTTCCCTAAAGCCACAGTGGTCTTACAGGTAGATGAACCAGGACTTAATGCCGTGCTTGACGGCACGATTGGCAGCGTGAGTGGTTTATCGCGCTTTAGTCCTGTTGATCCGCCCATCGTGCAAGATGCCCTTCGTCAAATCTTGACGGCAGTACCTGGAGTTTTCAGCGGCGTTCATTGCTGTGCTGCCAAACCACCAATTCGAGTACTGGCAGATTCAGATGCGCAATTCATCAGTATTGATTTGACGCTCGGTCGTATTGACGAAGATGCAATGGGTGAAGCCTGGGAGCAGGGGATTGGGTTGTTTGCCGGGTGTTTCAGCGCCTTGGCCATGGGTGAACGCAGGCTGGGTGACTCGGATGCAAGTGCGCCGCTTCGGACCCTTGCTCATCATCTTGGATTAGAGAATCCTGAGCACATGGCAGCGGTGGTGATCACTCCAACGTGTGGCTGCGCCGGCGCTAATTGGATGCAGGCGCGCGCTGCTTATGACACGGCGGTGCGCGCTGGTCGAGTGTTAAGGAACGAGGACTCTCATGAGTGAAGTTCCCTCGGCTATTCATATTCGTTGGGCCGAACTCGTCACGCTCATTGAAGATGCACGGCAGGCCTATTACGAGCACGATAAGCCGACCCTTGACGATCTCGAATATGACAAGTTGTTCCAAGAGCTCAAACAACTTGAAACAGAGTTTCCAATTTTGCAAACTCAGGACTCACCGACTATGGCCGTTGGTGGAACCGCTAGTGACATGTTCACGCCCGTTGAGCATTTGCAGCGCATGTATTCCCTGGACAATGTATTCAGTGATGAAGAGCTCGACGCCTGGTTTGCCAGAACCGAAAAGTCACTCGGTGCAATGCCGAGTTTGTTGTGCGAACTAAAAATTGATGGTCTTGCAATCGATGCTGTGTACGAGAATGGCAAGTTGCGTTCGGTCGCAACACGTGGTGATGGTCGCCGAGGCGAAGATGTCACCTACAACGCGCGTTTCATTCCTGCAATTCCGCAACGCCTTATCGCTGCAGACGGCATGGCTCTTCCTGAACTCATTGAGGTACGGGGCGAAGTCTTCTTTACTAATGCTGCCTTTGATCAACTCAACAGCGAACAGGCAGAACAAGGGCTAGCACTTTTCGCTAACCCGAGAAACGCTGCGGCTGGAAGTCTGCGCCAAAGAATCGACAAGCGCGAGCAAGACGTTGCTGAAGTTCGCGAGTCAGCAACCACAGATAGGCAATTGGCTCGCGTGGTTACCTTGCAGCAAGACCTCGATCGTTCAGTGAATCGCCTTCGTCAACTTGAGCTCACTTTGCACGGAATCGGTGTGGTCACTGGTCTTGAAGTCACAAAGCAAAGCCAGGCATACGAGGTGTTAGCAAAACTGGGGCTACCTACGAGCGAACACTTTAAGGTGCAGCCAGACGCCAAAGGAGCGCGCGAGTTCATCGCATTCTATGGCGAGCATCGCCACGATGTCACACATGAAATTGATGGCATCGTCATTAAAGTCGATGAGATCGACAAGCAGTCTGAACTCGGTGAAACTTCGCGTGCACCACGCTGGGCTATCGCCTATAAGTATCCGCCAGAGGTTGTGCGCACTCGATTGTTGGACATTCAAGTCAATGTTGGTCGCACTGGTCGAGTAACTCCCTTCGCAGTTATGGAACCGGTCAAGGTCGCTGGATCCATGGTTGCAATGGCGACGTTGCATAACGGATTTGAAGTGCTGCGCAAGGGCGTTCTCATCGGCGACATGGTGTTCCTTCGCAAAGCTGGCGATGTAATTCCTGAAGTTCTGGGTCCTGTCATTGAATTACGCACAGGCGATGAACGACCATTTGTCATGCCGACGCATTGTCCTGATTGCGGAACTGAACTCAGGCCAGAGTCAGAAGGTGACAAAGACCTGCGGTGTCCAAATGCGCAAAGTTGTCCGGGTCAGTTAATTGAGCGCTTGGCAAATATCGGTAGCCGCAAGGCACTAGACATTGAAGGGCTAGGGGAGAAGTCGGCTATTGCAATGGCGAAGTCAGGCCTTGTTCAAGATGAGGGTGATTTGTTTAGCCTCACCGAAGCAGACTTTCTTACTAGCGGCTACTTCACGAAGGATGCGGACAAGAAGCTCAGTGGGAATGCCAAGTCAATTCTCGAACAGCTTGAAATAGCTAAGTCCCAGCCACTGTGGCGAGTGCTCGTGGCCTTATCTATTCGACATGTCGGTCCGCCAACTGCTCAAGCCATCACCAAGGTTTTTAGCAGCATTGATGCACTGCAGGGAGCGTCAGCCCAAGAACTGGCCGAGGTTGAAGGCATTGGCCAGATCACCGCAGATGCAATATCTGAGTGGTTCGCCGAAGCCTGGCACCAAGAAGTTATCCGAAAGTGGCGCGAGGCTGGTGTGCGCATGGCTGACGAGCACGTTGAAACCGGTCCGACTCCGCTTGAAGGTTTGGTCCTAGTGATCACCGGAACTATCGAGGGATTCACTCGAGAGGGCGCTGAAGCCGCTGCTGCGGCCCTTGG
>CAFBMC010000005.1_pt1 | contig 33609 bp, 38 predicted proteins | sample 7268441 | NCBI WGS metagenome assembly CAFBMC01 (sample SAMEA6814051, study PRJEB35770) | freshwater metagenome | biome: Freshwater; feature: Freshwater reservoir; material: water | place: Czech Republic | collected 2017-05-23 | depth 30m m | reverse complement strand
GCCACAGGTGCCGGCCAGCAATACAGTAAGACGCACCCGGTGCCATTTGGTGAATACATACCTTTTCGATCATTGCTCGCTCCTCTCATTGATCGGTTTGACCGCATCGGACGAGACTTCGCTGCCGGGACGACTACCGGTATTTTCAATATTGATGGCGTGAAGGCCGGGGATGTTATCTGCTTTGAAGTCGCTTACAACAGCGTTATTGATCCATTAATTAGCGATGGTGCTCGAGTTCTCATGGTGCAAACCAATAATGCAACTTATGCCACAACAGCCCAGCCCCAGCAACAATTGGCCATTGAGCAGATGAGAGCTTTGGAAACTGGGCGTAGCCTTGTGGTAGCAGCCACTTCGGGTATATCGGCCTTTATTCGTCCAGATGGCACGGTCCAGGCGCAGATTCCCGAAGGGGAGGTTGGCGGGATTGTTCGCGAAGTGGCATTGCGCGGGACCTTGAATCCGAGCGCTTATTTTGGGCAACCGTTGACTGCCGTTTGGTCACTGACCGCCGTATTGCTTGCGTGCTTCCTGTCGGTGCGCGCCATCGGACGAAAGCGGTCAATGCGACATAAGGTGTCTCAGTGACCTTCGCAGATTTAGGCCAGATCTTGGTGATTATCCCAACCTTCAACGAACTGGAATCGTTGCCTGTGATTCTGGATCGCGTCCGGGAAAGTATGCCCGAAGCGCATGTTCTTGTGGCTGACGATAATTCACCCGATGGCACTGGCCGCTTGGCGGATGAGTTTGCTCATCGCGATCCCAATATTCATGTGATGCACCGCCTCGGAAAAGAAGGACTCGGAGCCGCTTATCTGGCGGGCTTTGCTTGGGCCCTGCAACAGGGCTATGACGTCGTTGTTGAGATGGACGCTGATGGCTCGCACCAACCTGAACAATTGCCTCGACTTCTCGAAGCTTTGCGCGATGCAGATCTAGTGTTGGGCTCGCGTTGGGTCCAGGGAGGTGGCACGGTTAATTGGCCAAAGAGTCGACAATTCTTATCCAAGGGTGGAAGCCTTTATACGCGAGTGCTGCTCGGCATTCCGTTGCGAGATGTAACCGGTGGCTATCGCGCTTTTCGGGCGGATGCTTTACGCAAATTGGATTTACATGAAGTTGCATCCCAGGGGTACTGTTTTCAGGTTGACCTGGCATGGCGGGCTTCGCAGCGAAATTTGAAAGTGATTGAAGTACCTATTACTTTTGTCGAACGCACGGCAGGGTCGAGCAAAATGAGTCAGAAGATTGTTGTTGAAGCTCTGTGGCGAGTGACCGTCTGGGGTTTCGACGATCGCATCACCCGTGTACGACGAAAGGCATCTAAGCGTCGCGCTGAAGAACAGCGAAAAGGCCAGTAATTATGCTCAAACGTTTATTGATCTTCGGCTATCCGCTTCTCGAAGTTTCTACTGCTTGGGCACTCATTATTTGGCTCGGATTCGGATGGACGTTCGTCATCTACGTATCGGGAATACCGATTGGCTGGTTAGTTTTTAAACATGCCGGACGACGCGCGCTTGATGCTGCCCACCGCCAAGAGGTACCACCAGCAACATTGGCATTTCAGGTGCTCGCTGGAGTGCTATTTATGATTCCCGGAATTTGGACAGATATTTTTGCATTGCTGTGTCTTATTCCTTATTTACAAAAACGAATGTCCGCACCTTTTGCGAACATGTCAACCAGCCCAGGCAACATCAACTGGCGAATGAGTTCTTGGAGTCAAGGATCAGAAATCATCGAAGGGGTCGTCATTCATGAGAATGACGACCCCTTCGACTCTGGCTCTATAGAACGTTGAAACTACGCACTCTTGCGCTCTGGAGCGACCTGCGCAAGCAGTAGTGCTAAACGCTCGCTCAGTAGAACTTCAAGATCAGCAATCGTTCGGCGCTCTAACAGCATGTCCCAATGGGTGCGTACATAACGTTCTTCCTTGATATCTGTTGATGCCATCTTTTCAAGATGTCCGGTGGCTTGAGCTTCCCGGCCACAGCGACAACCCCAGATATGTGGAATATCTTCGGCTTCTGTGGAAAATGGCACCACAGTCGAATGACCCTCACTACACACATACTGAAGAGTCTGACGTTGGGCCGGGACGACATGTAGATCGTTTTCGTAACTGAGCGCACCGATTCGTGAACCCCGCATTGATAACTCATTCATCGCGCTACTCCTTCACCTAGAAATGCACCTTCTGCGGTATTGGACGGCCATAACGCTTCGGTGGTTCCATCAACTTCAACACTTTGAACGGTTTAATATTCCGCTAGAAATATGGTGAAGAGGTCACAGTTCGGTAAAGGTCTGATCAATTGATCTGTCTTGTTCATGAATTGACTGTGCGCGAGGGCTCCATGCCATCCAAATAGCTCCCAAAGCACCACTGAGGCCCAAAATGAGCCAGGTAGCATTGACCACTGCGCCCGTGAGTCCAAGATTGGCTCCCACGAGTAGCCAGATGGTGGCAAGGCCGGCCAGCAGGAGGCTGGCGACCCGTGAGCGATTCATGGGGTAACCGTACCGCGCGTTACTGACACTAACGGGGGTCCATTCGACGTAAAGTGTCCCACTATGGAGTGGCATCAGGAATTTATGGCACAGGCAGCCCAAAAGGGGGAGCCAGTACGGGTTCCTGTGCCATGGGGAGCCAGTGGCGACGGATTCGTCTTTTTCCCCAATGGCGAACGGCGTTGGGGTCTTCATGGTGCCTCTGGAGTATTCATTCGGCATGTAGACACCGATGGCATTGAGACCTTCTTCCTCGCACAGCGAGGTGACAATGTAGAGGGCGGTCGAAGCCAATGGGCGCTGCCTGGGGGAGCCTTAGAGTCCGGGGAAACCCCGGTTCAGGGCGCATTAAGAGAATTTCGCGAAGAGATTGAGATCGATATCCAAGTTGATGTTCTAGGCCACCACGCCCAACATGTGCATGAAACCTGGGCTTATACGACCGTGGTAGTGCAAGTCAGTGACCGTTTTCAACCGCCCGATGAGTTGCAATGGGAAAATAAGGCAGCCGGTTGGTTTACTAGACAAGAAATTGCCGAGTTGGAAACCTACGACGCCTTTAATGATGCGCTTGAGTACTTATTTGGCATCATCGATTCAGAAAATCCTTAACGTTGGTGATCGTAAACACTGCAGATGTCACGACAAGGGTAAGAAAACTGGATGCTACTTCTTAATGAATTGCAAGGCCTGAATCACCACGCCACTAGGTTCCAGCCAGAATCCGGCAACCATGGTCACTGGTCCAAGTTCAAAACGCCCTAGGTTGCCAAACTCCTGGGCTCCGGTAGCTAAGGCGCGTTCCAAAGTTGCCTCCACATCATCAACAGTGAATGCCAAACGCCCTGCACCAAGTTGATAACCGTTGGTAGGAATAACTGGGAGAGACGATTGCTCTAATTCAATACGAAACATGTCTGTACCGCTGCGTACATCGATGAAGCCTTGGAACTCAGTACCTTCGGGCGCGTCATTAACCTCAAGGCCAAGTGTTGCCGGCCAGAATTCGCGTGATTTTTGGTAATCAGGGACCAACATACGAATGCCCTTGATGTAGCTTCGATCGCCCGCCGAGACCTGTATTTTTGTGCCGTCAGGATCAGTAATAACGACATCGTCGCCTTCGTGGTTTGCTGACTGCACATAGATCCGATCTACGCCCAGCTGAATGGGATCCATTGGATAAGGCAAATCTTCTGGCCGAGCGATAGTGCGACAGATGGCTTCGATGGACACGCCGCGCTCGCCATTGTTGATGATGATGGTTTCGTGTTCGTACGCCTGCGAGATCTCTGCATCCGTATTAGCTTCAATATTGGTATGCACCCGACGCACCAAATTGAGCCCCAACGAATCAACGTACAAAGCACCGTAAGCATCGGCGTCTAATCCATTGATGGCGATGTGTGAAATCGTATGAACGGTCATGTTTCCTCCGGAGGCAGGACAGCATTCTTGCAGTTCGTAAAGTGGTTCGGTACAAAACTGTGACCATATATTTAAGCCGATAATGTACATTATGACACTTCTTTTGGCAATGGCATAAGACCACTCCTGTCAGTATTCGATCAACTTCCGCCATTTACGGGTGCAGCACTGAAAAAGTGCGTATCGTCCGCTTCAATCAAACGATCAACAAGCGCATCGGAGAGCCATCATGACGTTCAAAATCGGAAAACTCTTTCACATTATTCATATCTCTGATGATCTTGCTGAGCTTGATGCTTGGTACGACGAAATCTTCCAGCCCACTCGCGGCATCATGGACAACGGTTTCTCTGAGATCGAGAAGCGTGACGCGTCCTTGGTTGTTATTGGCGACGCAATTATCGAACCTATGGCTGCAAGCAAGATTCCTGGCGCAGAGGAAATGCCGGTTGGACGTTTCTATGCACGTTTTGGCCAGCATTGGCATTCACTGGCCTGGTACCTGGACGATGTCGGTGCAGCCTGGCAGCAAATGACCGATCTGGGTGTTCGAGTCGTCACCGACGGTGGAGTGGCTTTGCCGGAGCGCCCTACCTCGGGCTCGCTTTTCACGCACCCACGCGATACCCACACTCAACTTGAGTTCTACCCACATGTGATGCCCGTTGATCCACGCTACTCCCCTGACTTTGACGAGTTGGCTTGGGAAAAGCAGCCACTAGGCCTCGTTCGCCTTTCTTACGCAACTGTGGTCGTAGCCGACATCGACAAGGCTGTGAACCTGTTTACCGGCACATTGATGGGCAAGAAGCTCCATGAGTCGACCTCAGACCTGACCGGTACACGTAACGTGTATGTACTCGTTGGCGAAAACACCATCGTTGAGATCGCCCAGCCACTCGAAGCTGAATCCATTGCTGGCAAAGACCTCGCATTGAATGGCGACATGTGCCACGCAGTTGCATGGCAAGTGCTTGATCTTGATCGCGCTGAGAAGTTCTTGGCCTCCAAGAATGTCAAAATCATTGCCCGTGACGAGCACACCCTGCTTGCAGATCCAGCCGACACCTTTGGCGCACCAATGCGCTTCACCGATATTCAGATTCCTGGTGATCCACGAGGCTAAATCCTTTTTCTCGGCACGACGCTTATTTCACATACTGACAAGGGTTAAAAATCATGCCTACTGTGGCTGAAAACATCGAAATATTGTCGCGCATCAATCAAGATGGTCTCGAGTTTGCAGTAGAGACTACGCACACAGCGCATGGCGGAATTTTTGGTGCCTTCCAACTCTTTCAGCTTGTGCTCGTTGCTGAATTAGCAGCGCCCGGCAAACGAGTTATTTCGATTCAAACTGTTTTCGCCAACAGCGGTGAGAGTGGCAAGCCAGCGCGCATCAAGGTCGATACTTTGCAGAACGGTCGTTCGTTTGCGTTTTTGACCTTGACGTACTGCCAGGGCGATGTTGTCGTTTCGCGTAGTGAAATCATGTTGACTGTTGATGAAGATGATTTCATCCATCACCGAAATCCAGGTGCCACACCACTTGATGTTTCTGATTGGGAACCCACCAGCGCGGGCCTTTGGCCTGAGCATGCGCGACACTGGCAGGGGTCCGGCGAAGAGTTGGCAGCCGTAAACTACTGGTTAGATGCCCAGCCGACACCTTCGATGGCTCGCGCACTCGTAGCACTTGCAACCGAGCCTGCAGTGATGGCCTCGGTTCGTGAGTTTAAAGAAATGCCGCAAGCTTCTGCTGGCCGAATGGCAGGCAACGTGCTGGTACAAAACATCACCTTGCTCGAGCCAGCCGATCTGGCTTCAGGCATCATCTTGCGCTCAACCACACGTTACGCGGGCCAAGGACGCCTCCATGGTGAAGGAAGCATCCTTGATCTCAGCGGCCAGCTCATCGCAACCTATTCAACAACAGGAGTGCTGCGTTACCCCCGCTAAACAGACAACTCTTGAATCGACGGGCAACTACACACCAGATTGCGGTCGCCAAAGGCACCATCAATGCGACGTACTGGCGGCCAATATTTCGATGGTGAAACCTTGCCAGTGGGGTAAGCACCTAGGCGAGCCGGATACGGCTTAGTCCACTCACCGATAACACAATCCGCAGTATGCGGTGCATTGCGAAGTGGGCTTTCCTCGATTGGCCACTCCCCTGCAGTGACGAGATCGATTTCGTGTTTGATCGCAATCATCGCGTTGATGAAACGGTCGATCTCAGCAAGATCCTCGGATTCAGTTGGTTCTATCATCAAGGTGCCCGCAACTGGGAATGACATCGTGGGCGCATGGAAGCCGTAATCCATTAAACGCTTGGCGATGTCATCAACGGTGACTCCAGACGCTGCCGTAATAGGTCGCACATCCAGGATGCACTCGTGCGCAACTAGCCCGGTACTTCCGGTGTACAGAACTGGGAAGTGGTCGTTGAGTCGCGCAGCAATGTAATTTGCCGACAAGATCGCCACCTGCGTTGCACGCTTGAGTCCTTCACCACCCATAAGCCTGATGTAAGCGTAAGGAATAGGAAGAATTCCGGCGCTACCCCACGGTGCCCCACTTACCGGACCCACTCCCCCATCTTCGTGCCCACGCCCCAATGGTCCGGCCTCCGGACGCAAAGGGTGCGACGGCAAATACGGCGCTAGGTGGGCTCGAACGCCAACAGGACCAACGCCTGGGCCACCGCCGCCGTGTGGAATACAGAAGGTCTTGTGCAGGTTCAAATGCGATACATCAGCGCCGAACTTTCCAGGTTTGGCTAATCCAACAAGTGCATTGAGATTGGCGCCATCGACATACACCTGACCGCCAGCATCATGCACGAGCGCGCAAATATCGGTCACTGCAGTTTCGAACACTCCATGAGTCGATGGGTAGGTAATCATCAATGCCGAGAGACTGTCCGAGTGAGTAGCGATTTTCTCTTTCAAGTCACTCACATCAACGTTGCCGTGCTCATCACACTTGACCACGACCACTTTCATGCCAGCCATGACAGCGCTAGCTGCGTTGGTTCCATGCGCACTGCTTGGGATCAGACACACATCACGATCGGTGTCCCCCTGCGCTAAGTGGTAACTGCGGATCGCGAGAAGTCCAGCAAATTCGCCTTGCGAACCAGCATTTGGTTGCACGCTAACAGCGTCATAGCCGGTAACTTCAGCCAGGAAATTTTCGAGATTCTGGATAAGCTCAATCGAGCCTTTCGCATTTTCTAAAGCGGTAAACGGATGTAGACCAGCAAATTCTGGCCATGTGATGCTTTCCATTTCAGTTGCTGCATTGAGTTTCATGGTGCATGAACCCAGTGGAATCATGGCGCGATCAAGAGCAATATCTAGGTCAGCAAGTTTGCGCAGATAGCGCATCATGGATGTTTCATTGTGGTGAGTGGTGAAAACAGGGTGGGACAGAAACGGCGAGGTCCGCGTCGCGTGAATTTCAACACTCTGCGATACGTCAGCGAAGATCAGAGTTGAATTCGGATCAGTGGCACGCCAAAGTGCCTCGACATGTTCATTTTTTGACACTTCATCAGTTGATGCAGAAACAGTGTCGTCATTGACAACGCGAATAGCGATCCCAGCCGCCGCAGCTGCGTCAGCAATAAATTGAGCCCGACCGGGCACGCTCCATTGAACCGTGTCAAAGATCGGTCGATCCCCTGTTGCCACGCCTAGCGCCTTTAGTCCAGCGCGCAAAGTTAATGCTGATCGATGAACGCGCTGCGCCATTGCGGTGAGTCCAACTGGACCGTGATAGCTGGCGTACATCGCAGAAATAATTGCAAGCAAAACCTGGGCGGTACAAATATTGCTTGTTGCCTTTTCCCGACGAATATGTTGTTCACGGGTCTGTAAAGCCAAGCGATACGCGGTGTTGCCATCAGCATCAACACTCACACCGACAAGTCGACCAGGTAACGAACGTTCAAGACCTGCACGCACTGACATATACCCAGCGTGTGGGCCACCAAAGCCCATTGGTACGCCAAAGCGCTGCGCACTACCCACGACAACGTCAGCGCCAAGCTCACCCGGAGGTGTCAACAAGGTGAGGGCTAAGAGATCAGCTGTGACAACAGCGATTGCATCGTGGGCGTGGGTTTCATCAATAATCTTTTTGATGTCTTTGACTACCCCAGAAGAACTTGGGTAACTCACGAGAACCCCTGACCACGGGCCTGCAGGAAATTCCTTCTCAAGATCAGCAAGAACCAACTCCACACCAATGGGTTCAGCACGAGTCTGCAACACCGCGAGAGTTTGTGGATGGGTATCTGAATCAACTAGGAAACGTGACACTCCTTTAGGTCCCTGACGTACCGCCAACGTCATAGCTTCCGCAGCCGCAGTCGGTTCATCAAGGAGCGATGAACCGGCAACAGGTAGCGCCGTGAGATCTTCAATCATCGTTTGGAAATTGATCAGCGCCTCGAGTCGACCTTGACTAATTTCTGGCTGATATGGCGTGTATGCCGTGTACCAAGCTGGATTTTCAAGAACGTTGCGCCGAATTACCGCGGGCGTATGGGTGTCGTAGTAGCCCAGACCAATCATGCTGACCTGAACAGTGTTCTTGGCCGCAAGTCCACGCAATTCAGCAAGTACCTCAGCCTCGTCGAGAGCTGGTGGCAGGTTCAGCGCTTGGGTCCACGCAATGACCTCAGGAACAACCGCAGCAGTCAGCGCGTCAAGGTCTGGGTAGCCAAGGGTTGAAAGCATGTGATCGACAGCAGTTTCATCTGGGCCGATATGACGATCAACGAAGGTGAACTCATGCGCGGACATACTTCTCCCAGGGTCGAAGACACGACTGTGTCATCTCCCCCTCTGTCTCCCGCGATAATCGCGACCTGAGAGTTTCCCGATGCTTCGCATCAGTTTCACCGTCGGTGGGGCCGAAGCCCACCTTCCAGAGGTGCCTTCCCCATGCGGTCCTTTTGCCTGAGAGGTTGTCGGGGAGATTTGCTCCTTCGGCGCCTAGCATCACAGGCTGTGATGGCAAGACTCTCCCGCGTGGGGTCAATCAGCAGTTCAACTATAACCGAGCAGGTTTTTAGCCGGCTACGCGGCGCGCACGTCGGGCTGCAAGTTCATCTGATGCATCGTTGGAGATCACAGATTCACCGTCTGGACGCTCCCCTGGCAAGTTTGCCAGGGTTCCTTCGACCTCGCGCCAAACACTGTCGATCGCGATACCAAAGACTCCCTGGCCACCGCGAACGATGTCAATGACTTCGTCTGCACTGCGACATTCGTAAATCGTTGCCCCATCACTCATAAGAGTCATGCGAGCAACGTCTTCACTTGACCTCAGCGCAAGGTGATCAACTGCAGCCCGGATATTTGGTAACGAGACGCCCGTGTCGATCAGTCGCTTCACAATGCGCAACACCAAAATATCGCGGAAGCTATAAAGACGCTGTGTTCCTGATCCGTGTGCACCGCGAACGCTGGGCACTACAAGTTCAGTTCGAGCCCAATAATCCAACTGGCGATAGGTGATCCCGGCAGCTGAGCAGGCAATCGGCCCCCGATACCCAATATCTGCTGGCAATGGCCGCAGATCCGCGTCATCAAATAATGCACCTTGCAGGTCAACCTGTGGTTGATCAGCGTTCACGAATTGCCTCCTGTGCACCTGGGAACCACTGGGGGAAGTGGGCAAGACCGACGTTACGAACTAAGTAGTACCCGGGTCAACGCAACACACGGTGTTTTGCGGAGCAAAGTCTGAACCTCCAGATGAGGGTTCTTTATTGAAAATCCTCGGGAGAGATCTCGTCCAAGAAGGCTCGGAATTGCTGTACTTCGTCTTCATCCTCTTCCTCATCGGGCATCTCGATACCCGCTTCCTCGAGGACGTACGGAGCAGCTGTGATTGGTACTCCTAGGCGCAGAGCCAAGGCCACAGCGTCAGATGGCCGAGCACTGACTTCTACCCCGTTAGAGAAGATGAGAGCGGCATGGAAAACCCCATCAATGAGGTCAGCAATGCGAACCTCAGTCAATTCAACGTTCAGAGCCATGAGCAGGTTCTTGATGAGATCGTGAGTCATCGGCCTTGGTGGCACCACCCCTTGGGTGGCATAGGCAATGGCGGTCGCCTCAACGGCTCCGATCCAAATAGGAATAACCCGAGAGCCGCCTACTTCTTTGAGTAGGACGATCGGCGTATTCGAAGGCATCTCCATTCGGACACCTATGAACTCCAAAGCGTGCACGGCACAAGCCTAAGCCCTAGACCTTGCCTCCGCGAACGAGTTCCGCGCGAAGCAGAGTTGCATGCAGTTGTACAAATAATGACGCCAATTCCCGAATGGTTTCCTGAGCGCGGGCGGCAGCTTCACGATCCCGCGGTTTGGAGTACGGAGTAGCAATTTGCTCAACAAGCCCGCTGTCTCGATCGGCAGTGACTCTAAAAGAACGCAGATGCCGGGGTTCAACTCCAAATTCCGATAACCGAGCCACAACTGTCGCCACAGCCAGTGCATCTTCGTCGTAATGTCCGCCAGCAGTCACCGTGATCAATCCGAACGCCTCAAGCTGAGCAACAGTGGCTTCAGGTAATTCAACTAGTTCTGCCAGCTCAGTGCGAGTCATCCGTACGCGACCAGCCCCAGCTCGGAAGTCATCGGGGCGCAGCCCGGAACCAGCAACTACCAATGGTGTATCCGCGGGTTCAGAATCTAAATGCTCACGGATAACTTTAAGTGGCAAGTATTGATCTCGCTGTAGCGTGAGTACTGCGCGTAATTGAGAAATATCTCGTTCAGTGAACCTGCGATACCCCGAAGGTGTTCGCTCGGGTGTGACCAAACCTTCAGTTTCAAGGAATCGAATTTTACTAATAGATACATCGGGAAATTCACGCTTGAGCAGCGAAAGAACTTCGCCAATACTTATTGTGCCAACGATGATGCGCGGTGCTTCACTCATGATTGTGTTCCGACTAGAAATACGAACCGGAATCGGCCAATCTGAAGTTCATCACCGCCAGCGAGATGATGATCATCCACACGCTTTCGATTAACATACGTACCGTTCAAACTTCCGACATCGCGAATACTCCAGCCTTGAGCACCGCGACGAATCTCTGCATGTCTGCGACTTACAGTTACATCATCAAAAAATAAATCAGCTTCTGGCGCCCGCCCGATAGTGACCACGTCTTTGGCAGCGTCAAGTGGGAACTCGGTACCCTCACCAGGTCCACGATGAACTACGAGCATCGCCGAACCAGCTTTAATGCCCGGCTGCTTTCCAGCCCCAACCGCAGCAATCGAACCGCTGGTGCCGGAGCCAGCCAAGGGAATTACCGAAGTGATTGCACCAGTGAACTCGAGATTCTGCTGCAGGTTTGCCCCACAGTCAGGGCAAAAATGCGCATCGATGGGTACCGATTTAGCGCAAGACGGGCACTGTTGCATGATGAGAATCTACCTTGTGACACAAGTCGCGACTACTAGGCGCGCGTTTGCTCCTCGTATTGGTCAGCGCTCAGCAGCGCCTCTGGCTCAGTTGGGTTCGTTAATTTCACCTTAAAGAGCCAGCCCCCAAGATAAGGAGCCTCGTTAATGGTCTGAGGGCTGGCATCGAGCACGTCATTAACCTCGGTCACTGTGCCAGTGAGTGGGGCGTAAATATCGCTGACACTTTTGGTGGATTCAACCTCTCCACAGGCGTCTCCCGCGGCTACTGAATCCCCAACCTTGGGCAAACTGACGTAGACAATGTCTCCGAGCGCTTCTTGGGCATAGGCAGTGATGCCGACCTCGGCCACATCTCCGACAAGTCGAACCCATTCATGTTCGGCGGTGTAGCGAAGCTCTTGCGGATTCATGGCGTCCCTTTCACATGCTGACAGTGATCGAACTCTATGCCATGGCCAAACTAGCGCGACGGCGACGACAGAGCTCTGGCCGATCTGATGTAGTCAATGCCTGCCCACCAATACAAGCCTGTACCCCACAGCGCGAACGCCCAACCAGCTGCACCGGCGATGGCACCAAGCCAACTGTCAAAAGAACTCAAAAGCAAGGTCGGAAATCCCCACAACAAACAAAAGGTTGCCGCCTTACCAACCATCGTCACTGGAAGGGTCAGCATTCCGTGTTTACGCAAGAGTGGAATCAACCCAAGCAACATCACATCTCTTGCAACCAAAATCACGACGAGCCACCAAGGAATAATCCCCCTAATGGCCAGCCCAATGATGGTGGCTGCGATGTACAGGCGATCCGCGGCGGGGTCAAGAATCTCGCCTATTCGACTCTGCTGATTCAGCGCCCGTGCGAGGGCTCCATCGAGCCAATCGGTAACGCCAGCAATGGCAAGCACCAGAAATGCCCAGCCATCTTCCTTGGGTACTAAAACTAACCATAGGAAAATCGGCACTCCGACAAGTCGAGTAACGCTTAGTGCGTTTGGCACCGTCCAAATACGGTTGTTAGGCATCGCGCATCGCTAAGAAGCGTTCACCATCGCGGGAAACCTTGATAGGCAGTCCAAACGTGGCACTTAACCAAGGGCCGGTGATGACATCTGCAATCGCACCCTGGGCGACGACTTTGCCATCACGCATCAAGAGTGCATGCGTAAAACCAGCAGGGATCTCTTCTACGTGGTGAGTAATCAAAATCTGTGTTGGCTCAGACGAATCCAAAGCCAGTTCGGACATGCGAGAAACTAAGTCTTCACGTCCCCCCAAGTCCAGCCCGGCTCCAGGCTCGTCAAGAAGGAGCAACTCCGGATTAGACATCAGGGCACGAGCAATACAGGTGCGTTTGCGTTCGCCTTCTGACAGGGTGCCAAAGGTGCGCCGAGCCAGGTGACTTAACCCCCAGGCAAACATCAATTTGGCCGCCCGCACCACATCGGTGCTTTCATACTCTTCCCGCCAGCGTCCCGTGACCGAATACGCGCCTGTGAGCACCACATCGCCAACCCGTTCGCTGGGCGGAATGTCATTCATCATTGCGCTACTGGCCCAACCGATCAGCGGCTTCAACTCAGCCATGTCTGTCTTGCCTAGGCGCTCCCCCAGTAGCTCAACAAGGCCCGAGGTCGGAAACATCCGGCCCGAGCACACGAGCATCAATGTGGTTTTACCAGCACCGTTTGGGCCCAAAATCACCCAACGTTCACCCTCATTTACCACCCAGTCAACATGATCAACCAGATGTCTGGCCCCGCGTCGCACGACGATGTCAGCACATTTCAGAACCTCAGGCACGCAATGACCCTAGCCGGACTCGCACCAAGATCCGGGTAGCGGCTAGCGTTGGTATGTCATGAGCACCCAGACCTTGTTAATCACGCTGTCCGGCCAGGATCGACCTGGCGTGACTAAAGGTCTTTTCACCCAGCTTGAACCCTCGGCAATAGTGCGCGATATCGAGCAGCTCGTCATTCGAGACCGACTGGTACTCACCGCTCTGATTGACATTGAATCTAGCCTGGTCGATGGCACGATCGCGACCGTCACCGCTTTGGCTACGAGCCTGCAACTTGAACTATCCATCGAGCAAGATGTTGCCGAAAGTTCAACTAAGAAACGCGATCGCATACAAATCATCTTGCTCGGATCCCCGCTGCGCCCTGAAGCCATCACGCGAGTTGCCCAAGAACTTACCGAACGTGGCGCCAACGTCGATCGAATCCGACGGATTGCAAGCTACCCCGTCACTGCAATTCTGTTTGAAGCTTCTGGTGCCACGACAACAAGTATTCGGCGTGCACTTGCCCAGGCTGCCTTCGAAACTGGTGCAGACATTGCTGTTCAAGATGCCGGGCTAGATAGGCGTGGACAACATTTAGTTGTCATGGACGTCGATTCCACGGTCATCCAAAATGAAGTCATTGATCTGCTCGCACATGAAGCGGGCGTGCTGAACGAAGTCGCCAGCATTACCGAACGCGCAATGGCCGGTGAACTTGATTTTGCCGCTTCACTGCGTGAACGAGTGGCCCTACTCAAAGGGCTTCCCGTCGAGTCAATAGCCAAAGTTCGCGACAAGATTTCGCTGACACCAGGTGCTCGTACTCTTTGTCGAACTTTGAAAACCTTGGGTTATCGAGTGTGCTTGGTATCGGGTGGCTTTGTTGAGGTCATTAGCCCAATCGCCGATGACCTTGGCATCGATCGACTTCGCGCCAATCGACTTGGTGTCGAGAATGGGTTCCTCACTGGTCTAGTAGAGGGTCCAATCATTGATCGACTCGGAAAACGTCAAGCCCTCGAGGAATTCGCTGCCGAATTTGGTATTCCGATGCGTCGAACTATCGCCATCGGTGACGGTGCCAACGACATTGACATGCTTGAGGCTGCCGGATTAGGTGTTGCATTCAACGCCAAGGCTGCTGCGCGCGATGCTGCTGACACTTCCGTGAACGTTCCGTATTTAGACTCCGTGCTCTATTTACTTGGCATCACGCGGGAAGACATTGAAGACGCCGACACACTAGCCGGATTCGTCACTCCCGCTCCGGGTCTATAGGCCTGCTAACCACGCGGAACAACAAACTCAATAAGTTCCGCACTTTGATCTGACCAGTCAGCATCCTTGAAACGCAGTAGCACAAGTGACGACGTCGGCATATGACTCAACGCTGATTCTGGATTTGCAGTTGCCTGACCTTGGGTCAGATAGATGGCCAATTGTTCTAGCCCAGGATTATGAGACACCACCAAGACATCAACGCCAGCTTCGATTTTATCGCGCACAACATCAATAATCGTAGATACAGCTGCGTCATAGAGTCGCTCATCATCAACGTGATCAACTACAAAAATCTCAGAAATAATTTTCCACGTTTGTTGCGCACGCACAGCCGTTGAAACAATCACATCAGGCATTGCACTCAATAAATCGCCTGCGTGTTCCTTTAGCCAGACACCCGCTTGTGCAGCATCGCGGCGACCACGGTGGTTGAGCGGCCGCTCATGATCAATGACGCCATCAGGATAGGAAGATTTCGCGTGGCGTAACAACACCAACGTGCCAAGCGCCATGCTTAAGCTCCCTGGGAGTGAACTCCACCGTCAACGTGCACGATCTCTCCGGTAGTAGCTGGGAACCAATCAGACATCAGCGCGATACACGCTTTAGCTGCAGGTGCTGGATCGTCGAGATCCCAGCCAATTGGCGAACGAGTGGCCCACACCTCTTCAAAACTGTCGAAACCCGGAATGCCCTTTGCAGCCATCGTGCGAATTGGTCCTGCAGCTACGAGATTCACCCGAATGCCCTTGGGACCTAGGTCGCGAGCTAAGTAGCGCGAGGTGCTTTCAAAAGCCGCCTTAGCAACGCCCATCCAGTCGTATTTTGGCCACGCCATCGCAGAGTCGAAGTCCAAGCCGACGACTGATCCGCCTTTACCCATAAGCGGCAGGCAGGCCATAGCCAAGGACTTGAAGGAAAACGCCGATACTTCAAGCGCGATCGCAACGTCAGACCACGAAGTGTGAAGAAAGTTGCCACCGAGAGCCTCTGCCGGCGCGAAACCGATTGAGTGCAGGACACCGTCGACCGAATCCATATGTTCGCGAATTCCGCCAGCCAAGGCATCTAGATGCTCTTGATTCACAACATCCAGTTCAAGAACGGGAGCAGCTTTTGGCAGCCGACCTGCTGCCCGCTTGGTGAGCGAAAGTCCGCGACCATAACCAGTCAGTACGACATTGGCGCCCTCTTCCTGAGCCAAGCGTGCAGCGTGGAAAGCGATGGACTGGTCAGTAAGAACACCGGTAATAACGATGTTCTTGCCCTCAAGAATGCCCACGTAAATCCTCTCGTTCGAGCGCTAGTCGCCCATTCCTAATCCGCCATCAATGGGGATAACCGCGCCCGTGATGTAACCCGCACCATCACCAACGAGGAATTCCACGACTGTGGCTATTTCTTCGGGTTCAGCATAACGACCCAAGGGCACGATGCTGACGATCTGCGCGCGGCGTTCTTCACCTAGTTCGGCGGTCATATCTGTGTTGACGAAACCAGGGGTAAGCACATTCACGGTGATGCCGCGTCCACCGACCTCGCGGACCAATGACCGTGCAGCCCCGATGAGGCCTGATTTTGCGGCTGAATAATTCACCTGCCCTGCCGAGCCAATAATTCCAACAACTGACGACATGAAAATAATGCGGCCATAGCGTGCTTTAAGCATGCTGCGTAGCGCACGACGTGCCAATTTGATGGAACCCGCGAGGTTGGTGTTGAGGACCTCATCGATGTCGTCGTCTGACATCCGCATCAACAGCGTGTCTCGTGTCATTCCAGCATTAGCAATCAAGATTTCCACGGGGCCAAACTTTTCTTCAATTTCGGTGAAGCCGGCATCGATGGACGCAGTGTTTGCGACATCCATCGTGACAGCATTGAGCCCATCAGGTGCAGTTCCGGAACGAGTTCCGACAACAACGGTGTAGCCGGCATTACGAAGCTGCAAAGCGATGCTCAGCCCGATTCCGCGGTTTCCACCGGTAACTAAGGCAACTCGAGACATGAATGTCCCTTTCTTCAACTATTGGGCGTTCTGATCTTCCATGCGGTATCCAACCTTGAGTGAGACCTGAAAGTGGTCAACCTCGCCGTCGCGGACGTATCCGCGAACTTGGGTGACCTCAAACCAGTCCAAATGTCGGATGGTCTTGGACGTCCGGCTAACTGCGTTACGGATAGCCGCATCAATACCATCATTCGAGGTGCCAACGACTTCAGTAATCCCATAGGTGCGATTCATGCTCGGACGGTACACCGCACCCCAAACGCAGGCGTAGGCTCTACCCGTGAGCTTGAAGCCCCTCCCCGATCAAGGCCCTGGAAACGGCGATGTTTTCAACGTCACTGCTGCGCAACGATCCCTAAGCCAAGAACAGATGGGCCGCACTCGCAAATACCTATTTTCGATGGCAATTCGCACCGGTTGCGTCATCGCAGCCATTTTTGTGCCCGGTTGGCCTAGGTGGGTGTTGATTGCGGGCGCGGTCGTTCTGCCTTATGTAGCCGTGGTGATCGCAAACGCAGGTCAAGACAAGGACACCGCTGGTGATTTAGGCGTAGCTCCAGGAATTCAGACAGCTTTGCCGGCCAGTGGCACATCTAAGGTGATCACCGGAATTATTCACGATCCAACTTCTGAGCCCAGTTAACCCAGTGCTCGCACTTCTTCGCACCAAACGGTGGATCGGATTCACTATTCTCGTTGTGACACTGATCGCGGCTTTTGGGTTCCTGAGCCACTGGCAATTCAGTCGCGCTGAAATGAAACGCGAAGAGCGCATTGCGCTAGAGAGCGCCGCCACACTTTCCCCAACGGCATTACCATCGGATTCCAACTTGTTGGACGCCGCTGAATGGAATCGCTTTACGGCCACCGGAACCTTTGACTCACAGTCACAAGTGGTGGTGCGAAAGCGTCCACTCAATGGCACGAATGGCTACTGGGTGATGACACTTTTCACCGAGCGAAACGGTCACACTGTTTGGGTTAATCGAGGCTGGTTCTCGGCTTCAGGGGCAGCGACCACCATGCCGCCAATTGTCGCCGCCCCAATCGGCGAGCAAACACTTGTAGGCGCGTGGCGCTTCTACGAAGAAGTTTCAAAGTCGGATTTGGCGGGTCTGCCGACCGGAATGATCCCGGCGCCGGGTAAAGACGTTTTGCCAAGCGCGGCCAGCGCTCCGGGATACCTACAACTCACCTCCCCGAAGCAACCCGAACTCATTATGGTTCCAACACCCGAAATCGATGAAGTGCAAAATATGTCGTATGCGGGTCAGTGGTTGCTGTTTGCACTTGTGGGAATAGTTGGATGGTTTGTCTTTTTAAGACGTGAAGCGGCAGATGACAAAAAGCGGGCGCTCGTTCATCAGCCTTAGTTATTCAGTAGTGGCGAATTGAGTCCGATAAAGATCCGCGTACAACCCCTGATCTGCGAGTAACTCATCATGAGTGCCTCGCTCAGCTACCGTGCCATCGGCGATCACCAGGATCTGGTCAGCGTTACGGATCGTCGACAGTCGATGTGCGATGACAATGGACGTGCGACCAACGAGAGCTCCGTCTAGGGCACGTTGCACAGCTGCTTCGCTCTCACTGTCTAGGTGAGCGGTAGCTTCATCGAGAATAAGTAACCTCGGACTTTTCAGTAGAACTCGAGCAAGTGCGAGTCTTTGCTTCTCACCACCGGAGAGTCGATGACCACGGTCACCTACAACCGTGTTGAGGCCATTTGGCAAGGAGCGAACGAGATCGACAATTTGAGCTGCTTTTAATGCCTCATAAATTTCATCATCGGTTGCCTTTGGATAGGAATAACGAAGATTTGATCCGATGGTGTCGTGGAACAAATGTGCATCTTGGGTCACAACTCCCAGAGCAGCACGCAATTCCCCCTGCCGAACATCCCGCACGTCAACATCACCGATGAGTATTGAACCGTCAGAAACGTCATATAGCCGGGTAACTAATGCGCTAATCGTGCTTTTGCCCGCACCGGAAGGGCCGACCACTGCAGTGAGCGTGCCTGCGGGTACTTCAAATGAAATACCTTTGAGCACAGGTTCATTTTCGAAATGTTCTTCTTTGCGTGCAACAGATTCAAGGGAGGCAAGGGACACTTCACGGGCTGTTGGGTAAGTGAAACTCACGTCATCAAATTTCAATGACAGAGGACCCACGGGGAAATGCTTTGGTGAATTGGGATCACTCACTGCAGGAGTTAGATCGAGCACTTCAAACACCCGATCGAATGAGACCAAGGCTGTCATGATGTCAATGCGAACATTGGACAAGGCTGTCAGAGGACCATACAACTGCGCGAGCAGACCAACAAGCGCAAGCAAAGTGCCTAAAGTGATGACTCCGTTAATAACTAAATTGCCGCCAAGCCCGTAAGCAACAGCCGTTGCTAAGGCAGCCACCAACGTCAAGGCAGAAAAGAACCATCGATTCGCCATCGCCATTTTGACGCCGATATCGCGAACTCGTAAGGCCTTGCCGGAGAAACTGCCAGCTTCTTCTTCAGGTCGCCCAAAAAGTTTGACGAGAAGCGCGCCCGCAACGTTGAACCTTTCCGACATCTGATTACTCATGTCGGCGTTCAACTTCATCTGTTCGCGAGTGAGCTCTTGAAGCTTTCTTCCCATCCAGCGTGCAGGAAGCAAGAACAAAGGCACAAGCACTAATGAAGCAATAGTGACTTGCCACGAAAGCACGAACATCGTGACCAGCACGATCGTCAAGGAGATCATGTTGCCGAGCACACCACTCAACGTCGAAGTGAATGCCTGCTGGGCGCCAATAACGTCACTGTTGAGCCGCGAAATCAATGCCCCCGTTTGTGCGCGAGTAAAGAAAGCCACCGACTGACGTTGCACATGATCGAAGACCTGAGTGCGTAAATCGAAGATCAAGCCCTCGCCAATGCGTGCGGAAAACCAACGCCCGACGAGTCCCAGAATGGCATCAACAACTGCTAAACCAGCGATGATGAGCGCGGTCTGGGTAACAACACTTGAATCCCCGACAGACACGCCTTTGTCGATGATCCGACGAAAAAGCAACGGTTGGGCAACCGTCAACACTGCGACAAAAACCAAGGTGACTAATAAAGCAAAGACGACTGCTTTATAGGGCTTTGCATAACCCATGATCCGCCTGACCAAGCCGGGTCCAAAGGTTCGTTTCAGCACTGCGCGATCGCTAGACATCGACCGCATCGTCATCCAGACGCTGTGATTAGCCATGGGTAGCTCCTTTAAGCGAGTTCAACAAGGTCTTGGTAGTCGGCGCTCCAATGGTCTTCGTCGCCATCGGGCAGAAGCAATACACGTTCTGGATCAAGTGCGAATACGGCGCCAGGATCATGGGTCACCAAGACCACCGCACCTTCATATGAACGAAGCGCTGAAAGTACTTCTTCACGACTTGCAGGGTCGAGGTTGTTTGTCGGTTCATCCAGTAACAAAACATTCGCGCCGGACACTACTAAGCAGGCAAGCGCGAGGCGAGTCTTTTCACCACCCGAGAGAACTGCTGTTGGCTTATCGACATCGTCACCGCTGAATAAGAAGGAACCAAGCACGGTGCGTTGTTTGGTGTCATCGAGATCCGGTGAATTGCGCTTCATCATCTCAAGCACAGTCGCTGTTGGATCCAAAGTTTCATGTTCCTGGGCGTAATAACCGATGACTGCGCCATAACCAGGGAGTACTTCGCCGGAGTTTGGTGGATCTACCAGTCCAAGAATGCGCAGCAGGGTTGTTTTACCTGCGCCGTTGAGACCCAAGATGACTACTCGGGAGCCACGGTCAATAGCTAAATCAACGTCAGTGAAGACTTCTAATGAACCATAGCTTCGGGAAAGACCTTTTGCCGTGAGGGGCACTTTTCCGCAAGGTTTTGGAGTTGGGAATCGCAATTTGGCGACCTTGTCAGCGACTCTGGTTGCATCCAAACCTTCAAGAAGTGCATCTGCGCGTTTAAACATGTTTTGAGCTGCTGTCGCCTTTGAAGCCTTGGCCCTCATCCGGTTTGCTTGGGTGCGAAGTTGTTCGGCCTGCTGCTCTGCATTTCGGCGTTCGCGCTTGCGTCGCCGCTCATCAGTTTCACGCGCTGTTTGGTATGCCTCCCAGCCCAAGGCATAAATATCAAGTTCGCGACGATTGGCATCCAAGTGCCAAACTTTATTGACCGTGTCATGCAGCAGAGCCGTGTCATGGCTGATGACGATGAAGCCACCTTCATAGGAAGCCAGGAATTTTCGCAACCAACGGATCGAGTCAGCATCAAGGTGGTTTGTGGGTTCGTCGAGAAGTAAAACTTCGGCCCCACTGAACAAAATGCGGGCAAGCTCAACTCGCCTGCGCTGACCACCAGAAAGGGTGCCTAGCGGTTGGCCAAGAATGCGATCATCTAAGCCCACAGAGGCCGCGATTGATGCAGCTTGCGATTCCACCGCATAACCGCCCAGGGCCTCAAACTCAGTCTCTGCACGGGTGTAACGAGCAACAACGCGATCCCGCTCATCTGGATCGGGGGTATCCATGGCCATCGAAGCCTCGAGCATGCGCTTGAGCACATCTTGCAGTCCGCGGGCGCTGAGGATTCGATCCCGGGCCAGCTCATCTGGATCCCCTGATGCGGGGTCCTGCGGCAGGTAACCGACAGACCCGGTGGACGTGATCTTGCCTTGGGTAGGCAAAGTTTCGCCGGCTAAGGCCTTGGTAAGCGTGGTTTTACCAGCGCCGTTACGACCAACGAGGCCGATCCGATCGCCTTTAGCGATTCTGAAACTGGCTTGAGATAACAAAAGCTGCGCACCAGCTCGCAACTCCACATCTGTGGCAACAATCATTGAGAAGTATATAAATCTTTCACTAGGGAAACCGGCTCTGACCAGCGGAAACACACCAATCCAAAGGATCAGCGCGGAATTCAAACGAATCTAAATTTGGAGGTGAAACTCCACGACGTGAACGGGGGCAGACATAGCCCGCGCATGAAAGGTAGCAATACTCACGATCCAAGGGTACGGGGTGAGCGTCGGATCGATTACCAGTTACGCCGCAATTCCAGATTTCTAGAGCGCTGTTAGAGGTTGAACCCCAGCGAGCGCAACATGTCACGTCCATCATCGGTGATCTTGTCGGGACCCCAAGGTGGCATCCATACCCAGTTGATTCGGAAGTCGTCCACAACAGCACTCAGCGCTGCCCGGGTCTGATCTTCAATCACATCGGTAAGCGGACATGCTGCCGACGTCAGAGTCATGTCAACAGTGGCGATATTGGTGTCATCGATGGTGACCCCATAAACCAAGCCAAGATCAACGACGTTGATCCCAAGTTCAGGATCGACCACATCGCGCATCGCTTCCAATACCTCATCTTCAGTTGCGGCGCTCATGCTCCCTCTCCTGTCTTTAATAAACCAGCTTGTATTTCAGCATCCTGTAAGGCCATCCAAGCCAGCAGAGCACATTTAACTCTGGCCGGAAACTTTGCGACACCAGCGAATGCCACGGCATCCCCCAGCACCTCTTCATCAGGATCTCCTGACCCCTTGGAGTGCATGAGTTCTAAGAATGCGAGACGAACTTCTTCGCTTTCTTGAATGCTCCGGCCTTGCAAGAGTTCGACGAGAACGCTGGCACTGGCTTGCGAGATCGAACACCCTTGTCCTTCGTAACCGATCACGAGGCCGCCAGCTTCATTGCGACCAACCTGGACAGTGATCTCGTCGCCGCAGGTAGGGTTCACATGGAAGGCGCTCGCCAATGGATTCTCGAGCAATCCCTTGCCGCGCGGGTGTTTGTAGTGGTCCAAAATAATGTCTTGGTACAACGATTCTAGGTTCATGCGTTCACTCCAAAAAATTCCTGTGCCGCTTGTATTCCCAGAACTGCCTTATCAATATCCGAAAAATCGTTATAGATGTACGGAGAAATTCGAGTGGTAGACGGAACGCCGAACCTGCGGCATGTGGGCCACGCACAATGGTGGCCAACTCGTACGGCAACTCCGGTGCTGTCGAGAACCTGACCCACATCGTGCGGATGTAACCCATCAACGACGAAAGAGATTGCGCTACCGCGATCAGTCGAATTTGCTGGGCCAATAATGCGCACTCCATCAAGTGCATTGAGTAAATTAACCGTGTACTGCGTCAAGGCGTGCTCATGGGCCGCAACATTGTCCATGCCGATGTTATCCAAGTAGCGCGCAGCTGCAGCAAGCCCAACGGCTTGAGCCACCATCGGCGTGCCTGCCTCAAACTTTGCTGGTGGCAGCGCAAAGGTGCTTTTATCCATTTCAACCATTTGGATCATTGAGCCGCCAGTAAGAAACGGTGGCATGGCATTCAATACTTCTTCTGTTCCCCAAAGGCAGCCGATACCCGTCGGACCAAGCATTTTGTGCCCACTCCACGCCACCAAGTCCGCGCCAAGTTCAACAACGTCAACTGGCATGTGCGGAATTGATTGACACCCATCGATAATTCCAACAGCCTGAACGTCATGCGCTCGATCCATCAGGAAACGCACTTGATTGATGGTGCCCAAAATATTTGATTGGTGAACCACGCTAACAACCTTGGTTGTCTTGTCGATGATTGAATCAATATTCGACAAATCCAAGCGGCCATCATCTGTGAGTGGAATCCAGCGAAGAGTGGCACCAGTTTTACGGCAAACTTCTTGCCACGGGACCAAATTCGCGTGATGCTCCATCTCGGTAACAACGATGGTGTCACCTGGTTTCAATACGAACCGAGGATTTACCGCGTGTGCATCAAAATGCGCTATGGCTGTGGCGTTAGAAAAAGCATAGGCCGCAAGATTCAGACTCTCAGTGGCGTTCTTGGTGAACACCAAGTCTTCACTTCTGGCACCAACAAACGAGGCGATAGTGCGACGTGCATCTTCAAAGGCATCAGTTGCTTCCTCTGCCAGCGCGTGGGCACCTCGATGAACAGCCGCATTGGCATGCTCGTAGAAATTTCTTTCAGCATCCAGCACCACACCGGGCTTCTGTGATGTTGCACCACTATCGAGGTACACCAAAGGCTGTCCCCCACGAACCGTGGTGGACAAAATTGGGAAGTCAGCCTTGATGGCTGCAACATCGAGAAGAGTCATGTGAATTAAGCGGTCTTCACCGTGGTAAATCGCTCGTAGCCGTCAGCTTCGAGAATGTCAGCCAACTCTGGTCCACCAGTTTCCACGATGCGACCATCGGAGAAAACATGCACGACATCTGGGGTGATGTAACGCAAGATGCGGGTGTAATGGGTGATCAGCAATGTGCCAGCACCAGTCGCTTCACGGAAGCGGTTCACGCCCTCGGAAACCACACGCAGCGCATCGACATCGAGTCCTGAGTCAGTCTCGTCCAGAATCGCGATCTTGGGACGAAGTAGACCCAATTGCAGAATTTCTAGACGCTTCTTCTCGCCACCAGAAAATCCTTCATTGAGATTACGTTCAGCAAACGATGAATCCATTTGAAGGTCAGCCATTGCTTCCTTCATTTCTTTAATCCACAAACGAAGCTTTGGCGCTTCTCCACGTGCAGCCGTGACAGCGGTACGCAGGAAGTTAGCTACCGACACACCCGGCACTTCGACTGGATATTGCATAGCTAAAAACAGACCTGCACGGGCCCGCTCATCAACGCTCATAGCTAGCACGTCAACACCGTCAAGGGTGATGCTTCCTGAAGTGACGGTGTAGCGAGGATGCCCGGCAATGACATAGGCCAGAGTTGATTTGCCTGAGCCATTGGGACCCATGATGGCGTGGGTCAGTCCGGAATCAATAGTCAAGGTGACACCACGAAGGATATCTTTTGGACCGGTGTCAGTCTGAACCTGCGCGTGAAGGTCAGTGATTACTAGAGCGCTCATGATTGGGGCCTTCCATCGGTAGAAACAGGGGTGGGAGAGGTTGCAACTTCGATGTGCGTGGTTCCCGCATCATCAACGAGTCGAACTTCATAAGTAGGAACTGCACTAATTGCAGGCGGAGTTAGTGGTAAGCCTGTTCGCAGATTGAATTGCGAACCGTGCAACCAGCATTCAATGGTGCAATCGATGACTTCGCCCTCAGACAAAGAGACATCTGCATGTGAACACACATCCGAAATAGCGAAGACACCTTCAGCGCAATTCACTAGGGCAATTGCACGATTATTTACCGTGACTTTAAGTGCGGTTCCCATCGGAACATCGCCAAGAACTGCAACTCGAACAAAATCACTCATCGATTTCTTCCATCGGTGTAATGCCTAGGCGATCAGAAATCTTGAGTAGCAACTCATCGCGCCACTGAGTGTCGCCAATTCGACCAAGAACGTCAGCAAAGAAGCCGCGAACAACCAGCTGGCGCGCCTCGTCAAGGCTCAAACCACGTGACTGCAAATAGAACAACTGTTCGTCATCAAAACGACCAGTCGCACTCGCATGCCCAGCTCGAACGATGTCTCCTGTTTCGAGTTCCAGGTTAGGCACGGAATCTGCCCGGGAACCTTCAGATAACAAGAGATTGCGATTCGCTTGGTGCGTTTCCGTGCCAATCGCATCCTTGCGAACAAGCACATCGCCGATCCAGGCGCTGCGTGCTCCTGGGTTCAGTAGTGCTCCCTTAAATAGCACCTCACTTACGCAATGTGGTTGATCATGATTGACAAAAATACGATTTTCGACGTGTTGATCAGCATCAGCTAGGAAAACTCCAAAGAGTTCGGCCCGACCACCAGGAGCGCTGTATTTGACTGAACTTTGAACGCGAACAGCACCGCCACCAAGGGTGGCAAGCGCACCAGTGAAAGTCGCGTCGCGGCCAACAATAATTGGCATTTGCAAAGCAAGAGCCGTTGAGAATTCACCCTCAACGACAGTGATGACGCGCAACTGTGCACCATCACCAACGTTAATAATGATGGCGCCGCTCACATTTCCTGTCAGCGTCTGCCGAACAACCACCGTGGCAACGCTGAAATGACCCGCAACGATTTCAAGGTGTTGGTATGAGTTTGCTGCTGTTGTTGTTAGATCTACGATGACCGGCTCAGTCCATTGTGCTTGAGCAGGAATCTCCAGGACTCCCGCCTTGCTGACATGCGCCCTGGCAATCGCAGATGGCAGGTCAATAGGAATCCATGAGCTAGCCACTTCCGCCATCGGCACCAGGTTGATGCCAGCACCTGTGGCGGTAACGAATCCGGCAGCCGGGTCCGCAATGAAAAAATGCTTCAGTCGATCAACCGGAGAGAAGCGCCATTCTTCGTCTCTGGCAGTTGGAACGGAAAACGCATCAGGATCCAAGGAATGCACGCGAGGTGCAAGATCCATAGGAGGCGTAATGGTGACAGCACTCATCCGACAGCGCCTTCCATCTGTAATTCGATGAGACGATTCAATTCAATGGCGTATTCCATTGGTAATTCACGAGCGATTGGCTCGATAAAGCCACGAACAATCATGCCCATGGCCTCATCTTCGGTCATACCTCGTGACATTAGGTAGAACAACTGGCTGTCACTGATCTTTGAGACCGTCGCTTCATGCCCCATGGACACATCATCTTCGCGAACGTCGATATACGGATAGGTGTCAGAACGAGAATCGTCATCAATAAGTAGCGCGTCGCACTTCACTGTTGCCCGTGAGCCGTGCGCACCTTCATTGATCTGAACCAAGCCACGGTATGAAGTTCGCCCGCCGCCACGTGCAACAGATTTGGAAACAATCGTTGACGTGGTGTTTGGAGCCGCGTGAATCATCTTGGAACCCGCGTCTTGGTGCATACCTGGACCAGCGAATGCGAGCGACAATGTTTCACCGTGTGCACGCTCGCCCATGAGCCACACAGCTGGGTACTTCATGGTTACCTTGGAACCGAGATTGCCGTCGATCCATTCCATCGTCGCGTCTTCGTAGCAAATCGCGCGCTTGGTTACCAAGTTGTACACATTGGTCGACCAGTTCTGAATCGTCGTGTAGCGGCAACTTGCACCCTTTTTAACGATGATTTCAACGACAGCAGAGTGCAAGGAATCAGAAGAGTAAATCGGTGCAGTACAACCTTCGACGTAGTGCACGTGAGCACCTTCGTCGATGATCATCAGCGTGCGTTCAAACTGACCCATGTTTTCCGTATTAATGCGGAAGTAGGCCTGCAGTGGGATTTCGACATTTACGCCTTTTGGAACATAGATGAAAGATCCGCCGGACCATACAGCTGTGTTCAGTGCCGCAAACTTATTGTCGCCAACAGGAATTACCGTGCCGAAATACTCTTTGAACATTTCTTCGTGCTCACGAAGAGCAGTGTCGGTGTCAAGGAACAGCACACCTTGTTCTTCTAAGTCCTCACGAATCTTGTGATAAACCACTTCAGATTCGTATTGCGCTGCTACGCCAGCAACCAGACGCTGCTTTTCGGCCTCTGGGATACCCAGACGGTCATAGGTGTTCTTGATGTCATCAGGAAGGTCTTCCCAACTCGTGGCCTGCTTCTCAGTGGACCGCACGAAATACTTGATGTTGTCAAAGTGAATTCCATTGAGATCTGAACCCCAAGACGGCATCGGCTTGCGGTCAAAAAGGCGCAGGCCCTTGAGACGCATTTCCAACATCCATGCTGGCTCGTTCTTGAGCGCACTGATATCGCGCACGACTTCTTCACTTAACCCGCGACGGGCATTAACGCCAGCCAAATCGGGATCGTGCCATCCGTAGTCGTAACGCCCTAGTTCATCAATCGCTGTATCTTGTTCAGTACTCATGCGAGTGCCTTCCGCTGTACGAGTGGAATAACTGTCGTGCACACACCATCGCCGTGCGACAAGGTGGCTAGTCGAGTGACGTGTAGTCCTAATGCGTCACCTAGGGCTCGAGTTTCTGCTTCACAAAGTTCTGGGAATTCGGTTGCCGCATCAATGACGGGGCAATGATGTTGGCATAACTGCACGGCATAGCCGCCGTCTGATGTCTTTTCAACCGACGCGGCGTAACCCGCATCAGTCAGCGTCTGAGCTAGTTGCTCAACTGCACCTGTCGTGCTGTCAGCTTGGGTGCTGAGTTGTGCCATGAGTTTGGCTGCTCGTCGTTCCGCAAAAGCGACAATTCCGGCTTGCCCCTGTACTTCCGCAACAAAGCGAAGTGCTTCAAGCGCCAACGAGTCACCTTCTTGATTGAGTGCAGCGCGTCCCCGGCCGGTCAAACTGAACACGACGCTTGGGCGGCCGCGACGTTTAGCCGGCGCCGGTCCATAAGGCGAGCGCTCAGATCCCTCAACAAGCCCTTCAGCTGTGAGGCTGGATAAGGACTTGCGGATGGCCGCCGAGGTCAGACTGAGGCGATCTGCCAGCTGAGAAGGCGTACCCGGACCCTGCGCAAGCAGGCTTCGAGCTACTCGCTCTGCTGCATCTCCAGGGAATTTCACAACTTCATTGTTGCGTAATTCATTGAAATCACAAAACCCGGGGGTCTAGGACTCCACGAGGGCTGCCTATGCTCATCAAATGGCCGCTGTAGAAATCTCCCAATTGGTGGTCCGTTATGGAGAGAAAATTGCGGTGAACGGGCTTGATTTTGTCGCCCACGAGGGCGAAATCACCGCCCTACTTGGACCAAATGGTGCGGGCAAGACCAGCACTATTGAGGTTGCCTGCGGCTTGCGTTCAGCTTCAAGCGGTCTTGTCCAGCTTTTCGAGCAGCATCCACAAGCGCCGCAGGTACGTAGTCAGATGGGTGTCATGCTCCAAACTGGTGGCCTCTACCCCACGGCGCGTCCCCTTGAATGGCTCACCTATCTGGCCAAGCTTTACCCACATCCAAACGATCCAGCGACCTTACTTGCGCAGGTAGGCATTGATCCTTCGATACGCACCCAGACCAGGCGCCTATCTGGTGGAGAGCAGCAACGAGTAAAACTGGCTGCGGCTCTGCTGCCCCGGCCTACCTTGCTGTTTTTGGACGAGCCGACAGCAGGGCTTGATGCCCTTGCTCGCCGCAATTTATTGGATTTGCTGCGCCAACAGCGAGATGACGGAGTCGCAATCGTCTTAACGACTCACTTGCTGGCTGATGTCGAAGATCTCGCAGACTCCATCACGCTGCTTTCTCAAGGGCGGGTTGCAATGACGGGAACGCTTGCTGAACTCACTGGCACACAGGACGCGATCTCGTTCGGAGGTCCCAAAGAGCTTAACCTTTCCGACCTCACGTCTGCCTTACCAGACGGGTACATCGCCCATGAAGCGCAACTGGGGAAATATGTCGTTACCGGAAAACCGACTCCAGAAATCATGTCGATCATCACAACCTGGTGTTCAGCACAAGGTGTCATGGCAACTGAACTTGGCGTAGGAAACAAAACACTCGAGCAACTGCTTATCGATACTTCCAACGAGGTAGCGCAATGACAATGTCATCAACAGAGCTGACTCCTACCCATCCACACACATCTCACGTCACTCGCATTCGCGCCCATGCCGCTTGGGAATTGAAACTCCTTTTGCGTAATGGCGAGCAACTGTTGTTGATGTTCATCGTCCCCGTCGGTTTACTGCTCGCGCTGGGTCTAACAAATCTTTCGACAAATACAATCAACTCCGCAGTACCAACAGTTTTCGCAGTGAGCATCATCGCTACCTGTTTCACCTCGTTGGCAATCGGTACCGGCTTTGAGCGACGTTCAGGCGCACTTCGCTACCTTGGCACCACTCCCCTGACTCGCTTTGACTTACTTGCAGGAAAGATCATCGCAACGGCAACTCTTACGTTGATGTCGAGCACTGCAATCGGTATCACCGGAGTGTTCTTGGGTTGGTCACCGGAACTTCCTGGTATTCCATTAGCCATAGTCGTCGCAATCCTGGCGATAGCCGCATGGACTTCCTGGGCAATGGTCATTGCGGGATTGTTTAGGGCTGAAGCAGTTCTCGCGATCGCCAACGGACTCTTCCTGGTATTCATCATGTTTGGCGGAGTGATCATTGCAAGCTCACATATGCCCGCTTCCGTGGCCAACGTGATTGATTTACTGCCAAGCGCTGCATTGGCAAACGGACTTCGATCCTGCCTTGAATTCGGATCACTTCCACTCATACCGATTCTTGTACTCGCGCTTTGGGCATCCGCGGGAATATATGTTGCTCGTCGCACCTTTAAATGGGAGCCATAACCATCATGGAATCGAAGAACATGACAAGTCAGCGTGCAGGACGTAAGACGCGAGGAATCTACATCGCAAACTTAGTCGCGCAAGCGGCGATTGTTGTGACAGGCGCAACCGTGCGGGTGACCGGATCTGGATTAGGTTGCCCGACCTGGCCTCAATGTGTAGAAGGTTCGTACGTCCCCACCGTGCACCAAGAGCAGGCCTGGCATAAGTACGTTGAGTTCGGTAACCGCTCATTGACATTCATTCTCGTGGTGTTGGCTGCAGCTGCGCTCGTCGCTGCCATCGTTGATCAGCGTCGTCGTGTTGCAAATGGTGGACAGAGCCGAAAGGTATTGCTGGCATTGGCCGCGATCCCAATTCTTGGAACATTTGCGCAAGCAATACTTGGCGGCATCACCGTTCTCACTGGTTTGAGTCCACTGACTGTGGCTTCGCACTTTGGAGTCTCGATGCTGCTTATTGCAGGCTGCGTGGCCCTTGTTGTGCGCTCTGGGGACCAAGGTGACGCTCAGGCATCGTTGTTGGTTCGCACCGAAATTAGAAAATTGACGTGGACACTGGTTGGCGTCACAGCGTTAGTGGTGATGCTGGGAACGATCGTGACGGGCAGCGGACCGCACAGTGGTGATGCAAAGGCAGAGAACCGTTTCAATTTTGATCCCCGAATGGTTTCTTGGATGCATGCGGATGTAGTTCTGCTGTTCATCGGACTCTTGATTGCCTTACTTCTGGCCCTTCACCTGACCAATGCACCCCGTCGAGCCATCCTGCTGGCTTGGCTTCTGGTGGGTATCTCCGTTGCTCAAGCGACAGTCGGTTACACGCAATACTTCACGGGTTTACCAATTCTCTTGGTACTCATTCACGTCACAGGTGCTGTGGGTTTATGGATCACCATGCTGTTTATGCCGTCAACGGAGCGGGTCCGCGGCCCGGTGCACGTTTAGAAAATAAATGGATCGATAGCAATTGCGAGAAAAAGTAAGGCCAAGTAGCTGATCGAGTAGTGGAACAAGCGCATTGCGCGACTCAGAAGATTCTCATCGTTTCGACGTGCTGCCCCAAGCAGGCGGTAGGCCTCATAAACAAATAGCGCGCCTAGAACAGCAGCAGACACGGCGTACACTGGACCCATCGGCGCGACAGGAATCAATACCAGCGATACAAGAACCATGACCCAGCTGTAACGCACAATGCTTACGCACACGTACTCTGAGGATTTCAAGACCGGCAACATCGGAACGCCTGCGCGCTCGTAGTCGTCTTTGTATTTCATCGCCAGTGGCCAGTAATGCGGTGGCGTCCAGAAGAACACGATGAGGAACAGCACCAGTGGGGTCCAGGTCAGCGAACCAGTCACGGCTGACCAGGCGATCAACACCGGCATGCAACCCGCAGCCCCACCCCACACGATGTTTTGCGCGGTGCGACGCTTCAACCAGATCGTGTAGCCGACGGCATAGGCCGCTATCGCCACGAGCGCGAGGATTGCCGAAAGATAGTTCGTCCACCAAGCCAAAAAGAAAGCACTAGCAACACTGAGCAGAAAACCTTGAAAGAGCCCGGCACGAACACTCACGATGCCCATAGCGGCAGGGCGCTTATCAGTTCGATGCATCAAGGCATCGATATCTCGGTCGTACACGCTGTTAAGAGTGTTGGCGCCCATAGCGGCTAATGCTCCGCCAAGAAGTACTGCGATGGTGGCTCGAAGGGTTGGTAAACCCTGAGCTGCCAAAAACATCGTTGGCACAGCGGTCACGAGTAAAAGTTCAACAATGCGTGGTTTTGTGAGCGCAACATGCGCAGCCAAGCGCGCACGCGGTGATGTTTGCGGCACCTGAAGACTTGTCGACACCCCCATAGCCTAGCCGTGGAGCGGTGGTTCCAACCGCCGGTGGACCGCACTAGAGTTTTCCTCGTGACTGAACTCGAGTGGACCAGCACGGATGAACGAGCAACGGCATTTATTCGCGCCTTAGCGATGGATGCAGTGCAAAAGGTAGGAAACGGTCATCCCGGCACTGCCATGACCCTTGCTCCCTTGGCGTACGTCCTCTTTCAGCGCGTCATGCGTCATGACCCAGCAGAGCCCTCTTGGATTGGCCGGGACCGTTTTGTGCTCAGTTGTGGGCACTCAAGTTTGACCCTGTATAGCGAACTTTTTCTCAGCCAATACGGCCTCACCATGGGTGATTTGGAGTCCTTTCGTACCTCCGGGGCCCGCACTCCTGGACATCCTGAATATGGCCACACCGCTGGAGTGGAGACCACCACTGGTCCCCTCGGCAATGGGCTAGCCACCGCAGTAGGCATGGCCATGGCTGGGCGTTATGAACGCGGCCTTTTCGATCCCGATGCGCCCCTTGGCAGCAGCCCCTTTGATCACCACATCTGGGTCATCGCTTCCGATGGCGACCTTCAAGAAGGTATTTCTGGTGAGGCTTCCTCGCTGGCGGGTACGCAGGCTCTCAATAACCTCACCGTCATCTGGGATGACAATCACATTTCCATTGAAGGCGACACTGCCGTTTCCTTCACTGAGGATGTTGTTGCACGCTACGAGTCCTATGGCTGGGTTACGCATTACGTGGATCGTCTTGACGATGGAAATATCAACCTGCCTGCCGTGTACGACGCAATTGAAAATTCGAAGACCGAAAAAAATCGTCCGACCTTTATTGCAATGCGTTCCACGATTGCCTGGCCTGCACCTAACGCTCGGGATACGTCCAAGGCTCATGGCTCCGCGTTGGGCGCCGCTGAGATTGCCGCGACCAAAGTTGAACTTGATTTAGACCCTGATGTTTCGTTCGCATTTGATCAGGAAATTCTCGACGCTGTTCGTTCGCGCCTGACGAGTCGAGTGGCATCAGACAGAAGTCGCTGGGATGAGTCGTTCAATGCTTGGCGAACGAGCGAGCCAAACCGAGCTGCTCTCCTGGATCGGATCACCTCTGGTGAACTCCCTGCTGGGTTTAACGAGGCGTTGCCTCAGTGGTCCGCCACGGATTCACTTGCTACTCGTAAGGCGTCGGGTGAAGTCATCAACGCCATCGCCAAAGTGATGCCAGAGTTTTGGGGTGGTTCGGCGGACCTAGCCGAATCAAATAACACCACGATTGAGGGTGGCAAGAGTTTCCTACCTGCCACCACCACCGTGCCACATGCATCTCCTTATGGACGCATCGTCCATTACGGCATTCGCGAACACGCTATGGGTGCTGCACTGAATGGAATGTCGCTGAGTGGGCTCACGCGTCCTTTCGGCGGCACCTTCTTTGTGTTCAGCGACTACATGCGTGGTGCCGTGCGTCTTGCGGCATTGATGCAGACACCTGTGACTTTCGTGTGGACTCATGACTCGGTTGGCTTGGGCGAAGATGGGCCAACTCATCAACCTGTTGAACATCTTTGGAGCCTTCGGGCGATGCCTGGACTTTCCATTGTTCGCCCCGCTGATGCAAACGAAACCGCTGGCGCCTGGCACGCAACCTTGACTCAACATCGCCCTGTCGGCCTTGTTCTCACCCGTCAAAACGTGCCAACCATTACCACTTCTGCGCAGGCGCTGAACGGTGTTCGTCGCGGTGCATATGTTGTTGCTACGCACGAGGCACCACAGGTGCTCTTATTGGCAACTGGCTCAGAAGTTCAGCTTGCGCTCAAGGCCCACGAAGAACTTGCGAGTGAAGGTATTACCAGTCGCGTCATTTCGATGCCTTGTCTTGAATGGTTCGACGAGCAAGATCAGGCATACCGCGACTCAGTTCTCCTTCCTAGTGTTCGCGCACGAGTTTCTGTTGAAGCTGGTGCCACCTTGGGCTGGTGGAAATACGTGGGCGACCGCGGTCGAGTTATTGGCATTGATCACTTTGGCGCTAGCTCTTCCGACAAAGTTATTTTCCAGGAGTTTGGTGTCACTGTCGATGC
>CAFBMC010000004.1_pt1 | contig 35922 bp, 36 predicted proteins | sample 7268441 | NCBI WGS metagenome assembly CAFBMC01 (sample SAMEA6814051, study PRJEB35770) | freshwater metagenome | biome: Freshwater; feature: Freshwater reservoir; material: water | place: Czech Republic | collected 2017-05-23 | depth 30m m | reverse complement strand
TTATAAAAGAGATGTCCCGGGGGCAATGCCACGGGCACTTCTCTTTTATATTGCTGAGAGTGCTAGCGGCCAGTCCAAACCGGCTTGCGCTTTTCTGCGAAGGCCTTCGGCCCTTCAACAGAATCAGCGGAACCGTGGGTGATCTTCGATTCTTCCTTCGTGTGCTCCCAGCGAGCGTCATCAGCTGGGCGGTTATCACCGTAGTACTGACGAGCGATTCTCTTGCTGGCCTTGACAGATAACGGCGCATTGTCAGCGATCGCTTCAGCGAAAGCCATTGCGGTCTCCAAGAGGTCTGCGTATGGCACCACGCGATTGACGAAGTTCAATTCAAGAGCGCGCTGCGCATCGATGGTCTCACCCGTCAAGAGCATCTCCAAAGCCACCCGCTGAGGAATTTGTTCCATGATGCGAAATGCCCCACCAGCTCCAGCGACAAGACCGCGCTTCACTTCTGGCAAACCAAACTGCGCGTGATCCGCAGCGATGATGAAGTCTGCCGCCATGCAAATTTCCATTCCACCACCGACCGCAAAACCATTCACTGCTGCGATAGTTGGCTTGCTGACGTAGTGGCCGACGAAACCGGCTAGACCCCACTTCGCGCGCTCTTCGCCTTCAGGAATGATTCGTTGTCCCGCAGCGATTGCTTTGAGATCTGCTCCCGCGCAAAATGACTTATCCCCTGCACCGGTCAAGACGATGGCGCGAATATCAATGTCGTTTTCTGCTTCAGTAAGCGCATCACCAACACCAAGACACACGTTTTCATTCACTGCGTTACGAGCTGCTTCACGATTGATCGTGATGAGCATGACGTGGCCACGACGCTCAACTAGAACATCTGGGTTCACTTCAGTCATTTCATTTCTCCTTGAGTAATTGCTAGATGATCACATTCAACGACGGTTGTTTCGGGCCATGCTGCGAACACAAAGAAGCGCCCGGATTTCCGGGCGCTTCTTTGTGTCGGTGTATTAGTCAGATGCTGGAAGAGCAGTCGCCTGCTTCTGTGTGAGTTCTGCACCTTCGAAGGTCAAAGGACCCTCGCCTGGAGCAACAACGAGTACTTCGATTCCAACTTCTTCATTGCTGTAACGCTTTCCAAGGGCGATGACTTCGCCTGCGCCTGCAGTGGCTGATCCTTCTCGAGCTTCGGTCGTCATAACGACGCCCGCGCACGAAAGTTCTCCGGCCTGGGTTGGGGCCTTCACAACGACGACTTCACAGGCCGAAGTGTTGTTACGGAGACGGGCACCTGGTGCTACTGGCATTGAGTATTCCTTTCAGGGCACACCGTCGTCCAAGGTAGAACGAGGTGGGACTCAGATTGTGGCGGTTCGTTGGCTCTGATGGTAAGCCCAAGGGCATGTGATCTGCCTCCCATGCCCAGATTTTTCAGCTTTACCGGTTTTTCAGAGGGGGTTTGGGCACCTCTGGACGTGTGACTTTCATTGCAGGCTCCGCCAAGCGGCGTGGACCTTGCCGTGCATTGGCCTGCCTTTCTGCCTTGGTGTCGCTGGCGGGCCCTTTGCCTTCTCGTTAAAGATGAACTATTTCTGGGGATTCGCTGTGACCTTGTCATGACTGGCATAGAGTCGAAATGAGGCATTTTTACCAACAAGGAGCAACTGTGAAGCTTGGCATCGTTTCGGATGTGCATTGCCAGGACGAGCACTTGAAACGCACGGTGTTGTCGATGATCGCTGATGGCGTCGATGAGATTCTCTGCGCGGGAGATGCCCACTACGAATATCGGCTGAGCAACGAAGTAGCCGAAATCATTACCGAACACAACATCCGCTACATACAGGGAAACCACGAGTGGGTGCTGATGGGCGGGCTCGGAGAAAGAGCTCGAACAGCGCCTCATGTGCGCAAGTCAAACCTTGAAGCTATCCAAGCTGCACCTGATGAAATTCGGACCCAAATCAACGGAAAAACCCTGCTTATGACGCACGCCAACCCTTGGGCGCCGAAGGGTCATTACCTCCATTCGGGTGATCCTTTGTTCGAGCGTTGTGACGAACTTGATGCGGACTACTTGATTCTGGGACACACACACGTACCAATGGTTGAACGATTTGGACGTACCTTGGTCATTAATCCGGGCTCACTCGTATTTTCTCGCGAACCCGGTGCACATGGAATGCTGTCTTACGCAGTTCTGGATACCTCAACCGACGAAGTCACGCTCATGCATCCGCCCAAGGATCCAGCGGTATAGAAAAACTTGCAATTCTTCGGTTCATGCTGCCAAGCGCTCACTCCCGAAGCCGGAACATTGATCAAGCTGGTATATGACTCACCAGTATCGGAACTTCAGCAAGCGCGCGAAGCGTGTCATTCATATGAGTGCATCCGTCGATACCGGGCAGTAACTCATTTACCAGTGATCTGAATTCGCGTATTGGTTGCCCGACAAGCCGCTCAACAGCAATGATGGCCATCGGACATTCGTTAAACGGCAATACCTGCGGAATCGCCTTTATCGCGGTCACCAGTCCGGTGCTTGTATTAACTCGCGCAGCCAAGGTGTACTCGTGAACTGCAATGCGTTGGCCAGACGGCGAGGTACCAGCATCCTGGAAGAAAGCGTCAATGACGTATTCATCGCCTTCTCGCCAAACATCCATTCGCCGCGACCGTCGTGCTGAGATCCCAGCAGGATCTTGCAACTCATGCCAAGCATCCGGATCACTTGCAATTGAAAGATTCTCCACGGGCTGTATCGCGTGTACTGCAGCCGGGCCATCAATGCCAAGTGCGCTTGCGCCTTCTTGGAAGCCAGCGCAGATATTGAGCATTTTCAATTTCCTTGCCTTTAGATCTGGACTCGTTTCTTGCACAAGTGACTTGGCACCGGGTGGGGTCCAGTGGGTGAAAGCGAATCCTGAAACCAAAGTCGCGCCAGAAATGTCATCTAATAAGAGGTAAAGAGGAGTGCCTGCCTCCACTTGATCAGGAAACGTCTCCACAATTGTGCTGCGTAAGCCCCCTTTGAGGCCAATTAAAATCTCAAGATTTTCAAGCTCCGGTCGCGAAGAAATCTCAGTTACAACGCGATCAGTACCGACAACTCCATTGAGTGCTGCTTCCTGCAAAACTTCCGGGGATGACCCATCAGCTGGCGTGAAAAGATCCCGACTTCGTCCAAATATCTGCATCGGCGCATCTCGGGAGTCTCCCTCCCAGATGGCATCAATTGTTGATGTACGACGAACTGACCCAAGTCGACGCTGCGGAGATGGAATTGAGGGACCAATGGGTTGAATCCCAGCGGGTACATCGACAGCCATCCCACACCTTTCGTCGTCCGGTCTCATCGAGTACCAGCTCAGAACTGCAGCCTACTGAATCGATCCCACCATCGTGGGCACTTCGGCGAGAGCACGAAGCGCATCATTTAAGTGAGTGCACCCAAGGGTTCCAGGCAACTGGTCGAGCACCGCTTCACGAAACTCGACCAGCGGTATACCAATCATTCGATCGATATTGCCGACAGCCGAAGGGCAGGCATCAAAGGGCAACACTCGTGGATCAGCAACAACTGAAAGCAAGACCCCAGTCTGCAAATCCGCCCTCGCTGTGAGGCAATACTCGTGTACAGCGATCCGTCCGTGATGCGGTGTGGTGCAGCTATCTTGGAAGAATGCATCGACATGAATGACATCATCGACCCACACATCGATGCGCCGAACCCTTCGCATTGAGGGCGCGTCCACTTCATCTTGGAGTTTATGCCAGGCCGCCGGATCATCTGTGCGCGTGAGCAACCCAATCGATTGCACTTGATGGACGAAAAGGTTCTTCCCATCAGGCCCGATCGCATTTGAGCCTTCCTGGAATCCAGCGCAGACGCCAACCGGGGCTCGATAGTCTCCCTTGAGTTGCGAGGTGCGCTCTTGTGGAGGTACCCATTCAACTGGGATGTGTCCGGCCACCAATGAAATCGCTGGAAGATCATCCAGCAACAGGTAAAGCGGACTTCCAGCTTCGCGTTCCTCTGGCACGAGTGCGCTCATCGCGCGTCTGGAATTCTTCGTTCCCCGCGGGCCAACCATTTCTTGCAAGGATGGTCGATCTGGAAAACTGAAAATGGATTCATACGACCTATCGATCGCAACAGAAACCACGAGCACATCGTCCGCCAAGACTTTCGTCCCACCGTCAAAGGTTATGAGGTCGCGAGCCCTGGCTCGCACTCTTCGACTACCTTCCAAACCATTCGGATAATCCAAATCCAAGGACGATGTGCGCCGAATTGAATGGGGCTTGCGTTCCGGGCTTGGGTCGCTAGGGCCGCTAACGCCATTCGTGATAGCGCGACCCACAACGGGAAGTTCGTATGGCAAAACTCATCCTTAGAAATCCGGCGAACACCTTTGCTCACAGACTAGCTGACGGTCCGAAATGTCCATCCTAATTTTCAGAATGAGATTCTGTGAAACCCGGACAAGAGTTACCTCAGCACTTACGGTTGCATCACCTCGAATCGGAAGAGTGACAAATGGACATGATGGACTTAACGGGTCGCGTAGCAATCATTACTGGTGGCGGTACCGGCATCGGTGCGACAACTGCTCGGCTGTTCGCCGAACACGGAGCCGATGTCGTGATCGCTGGTAGAAAACTCGAACGCCTGCAAACAACTGCCGAAGAAATTATCGCTAAGTCAGGTCATCGTGCCCTCGCTGTGCAAACCGACGTTCGCGAAGATGACCAAGTCCAACACCTGATAGACACCACCGTAAGCGAGTTTGGCAAAATTGACATCCTGATCAACAACGCCGGTGGCGCGTACATGTTCCCGACCAAAGACACTTCGCCTGAGCGATTCCGTAATTCAATTGAACTCAACCTCACTTCTGCTTACTTGTGTTCTCACGCTGCTCTCCCGCACCTCCTTAAATCTGAACACGCCTCGATCGTGTCGATGTCTTCAGCTGCAGGTGTTTCAGGAGTCAAAGGCGGAGCAGCATATTCAGCAGGTAAAGCTGGCTTGCAGATGTTCACGCGAGTGATCGCAGCCGAGTGGGGACCCAAAGGTATCCGAGCCAATGCCATTGCAGTTGGTGGAGTTGCCTCAGAAGGTGCACTTCGATCATGGGAGCGTTTCGGCATGGACGCCGACAGCATGGGGGCGGAAGTACCGCTTCGTCGGGTGGGTTGGCCCATTGATATTGCCAACGGCGCATTGTTCTTCGTAAGCGACATGAGCAGTTGGATCAGCGGACAAACACTTTCAATCGACGGTGGCCCGCGCGGACTCGGGGGACTTACCGACGATGTGCTTTGGCCAGAAGACAGCGAATAAGGAGAGGACGAACAATGACAACAGAGGTTTCACCACCGCTACCGCTACCCAATGAGCTCACCGCTCCTTTTTGGGAAGGCGCTAGCAAAGGCCAACTAGTTATTCAACATTGCAATTCATGTGGGCACTTCCAGCATGCACCTGAGCCAATTTGCTCCGCATGCCTAAGTTTCGACCTCGGATCAGCCCCCGTGTCAGGGAAAGGAACCGTCTACACGTTCTGCATTCCGACTCAAGCCTTCCATCCTTGGTTTGAGGACAAACTTCCTTTCGTGCTGGCCGTAGTTGAGCTTGATGATCAGCCCGGTCTAAAAATGATCACCAATATCGTCAATGTGAATCCAGATGACGTGAAAGTTGGAGATCGTGTCGAAGTAACTTTCCAGCCGCTCGGCGAAGGCTTCATGCTTCCCGTCTTCCATCCAGCAGCCCAGTAATTACTGGCATTCATACTTCAGGAGTTACTCATGGCTAAAAAGAATCGTGTAGCAATCGTTGGTGTCGGCTATTCAGACGTAAGCCGCGGCACCGGATACACCCTCGACAAGTTGACAGCACAATCCAGCGTCGCGGCTATGGACGATGCAGGCATCAAGCCGACAGACATCGATGGTGTGGTTGTCCACAGCTTCCCCCACCAATTCGTTTCATCTACCCACACTGCAGCAATGCTCGGTATCCCAGACCTTGCCTTCTACTCAGGCAACGTTGATGGCGCTGCATATAGCGTTGCAGCTATGCATGCGATTGCTGCAATCGCATCTGGGTCGGCGGAAACTGTATTAACCCTTCGCACGGTCCACAAGGACGGTGCCGCCGGAGGTGGCAGGCCTTCTGGCAATCAAGGTATCCCAGGAAACCAGCAATTCAGCATGCCTTACGGATCATTCACTGGTTCCCATTGGGCGGGTCTGTATATGCAGCGTCACATGGCGATGTACGGCTCGACCGAAGAAGACTTTGGTGCATTCGCAATCGCCCAACGCAAGTTCGCTGTTGCTAATCCAACTGAGTCCTTCTTCCATGAAGAGCTCACCATGGACGACTACCTCAACTCGCGTTACATCGCTAAGCCGCTGCACTTATTCGACTGCGATTACCCAGTCGACTCATCAAGCGCATTGATCTTCACTACCGAAGAACGTGCACGTGACATGAAGCAAAAGCCAGTGTTCTTTGACTCTTGGGCCAACGGCACAACCAAGGAAGCTGACTTCAGCCTCGTCGGCGACATGACGCACTCCTCACCTTGGATGGCTTCAAAGCGGATGTGGTCACGCACTGACCTCAAGCCAAGCGACGTTGATACCGCAGGGTTGTATGACGGCTTCAGTTTCATCGCAATGCAGTGGCTAGAAGCCTTAGGTTTCTGTGGCGAAGGCGAGAGCGGCTCATTCGTGCGTTCAGGGGCCACGAGCGCAACTGGATCACTTCCAACCAACACTGATGGCGGAGCGTGCAACGTGGGACGACGTCACGGTGCGAACTTCTTCATCGAAGTAACCCGACAATTGCGTGGCACAGCCGGCGATCGCGCATTGCCAAAGAAGCCTGAAGTTGGCGTTGTGAGTAACGCAGTGGGCGGCTTCGCAGCCTGCGCGCTGCTTACAGCTGAGTAGCTAGTTTGCTGCTGGTTTTGCTGCGTAAGCCGCGACACCAGCAGCGAGCTGGCTGCTCAATTTTCCAAGGGCAAACTTCCAGAACCAACCAGTCCCCGCAAGTTTTGGGTCGAAGACTGAACTCCAGGTGACCGAGCAACCGGTAGCAGTAGGAACAACGTCCACATCAGCCCGGTAGTTCTTCACGGCTACTAATTTGCTTTGCTTCAAGGTGTACGCAAACTTTGTTGGAGCCTGGAGTTCAACGATCTGTTCTAGGTTCATCATCAATCCGCTATTCCACTGCCGTACAGCTCCAACGCTCTCACCGCCATCCACCCCAGGCGTATGAAGGGCATAGGTTTTAATCGGCGCCCAATTAGGCCACGTCTCTCCGGCCGCAAGCAATGCAAAGACAGCTTCTGCTGATGCGGTTGACTGCGCGGTTGCACTGACCTTTATGAGCCCCTGAGCCATGTTCATACCTTTCGAAAGTTAGGGGTCACTCTAGGTTGGTTTGTGCCTTAAGAACGCCAATGGCGTTGCGCCGCGATATTTCGCAGTGCAACGCCATTGCTCGTTGTTTTAACGTCCGGTGAACTTCGGAGCGCGTTTTTCCTTGAATGCAAGCATGGCTTCCTGGCTGTCTGAGCCGGATCCAAGGCCAAGGTAGGTAACCTCGTCTTTCCAGGTTTGGCGCAGGTTTTGATCAAGCGCATCGTTGAGCTGTGCCTTGATCTGGCCAATCATGATCGTTGGGCCACTTGCCAACTTCTCAGCAACCTCCGTGGCCTTCGCGAGAACCTCGGCTGCAGGAACAACCACATTGACTAAGCCCCATTCCAGAGCCTTAGCAGCAAGAAGTGGCTCACCAAACAGTGCGATTTCCTTAGCCCGAGCTGGGCTCACGCTACGTGAAAGCAAGTACGCACCACTGGCTTCAAGCGGAAGCCCACGGGTAACGAAAATCTCACAGAAACGCGCAGTGTCACCGGCCACGATGTAATCGCCAGCAAAACCAAAGTTGCAACCAAAGCCATAAGCAGCACCGTCTACCGCTGTCACAATTGGCTTTGTGTTCGTCCACATTTTTTCGATGATTCGGTACCAGCCGAACATGAGACCGTCTTCGCGGCTCACATGGTGGCGCTCTCCTCTGCGGTGGTCAACTGGAATCTCGGTGTGATCCGGCTCGCTCAGATCCGCGCCGGAACAAAAGGCCCCGCCCGCACCATGGATAACAGCTGCTCGAATACCAGCGTTGATGTTGACCTCATCTAGCGCTTTTAAGATCGCGTTGCGCAATGGGTGCGTCACGGCATTCTTGATGTGTGGACGATTCAGGATGATAAAGGCAACCTGATTCTTCACATAGAAATCAAGACCCGCTTCTTTCCAAGTTTCAATATCTGGTGCTGAGTAATGCTCCATGGGGAACCTTTCGTTGTTGTGTTTTCGGACCAAACCTATTGCGTTCTTAGAACCACCGCACCCGCTGCGCCAAACATTCCACCCACACCTTGCACAAAACTTGTTTGTACACCTTCAACTTGTGCCGGCGACGTTCCGCGAATCTGACGCACGCCTTCTTGGAGCGCGAACATCCCGTACATCCCGGTATGGGTGTACATCAATCCACCCCCGTTCGTGTTCATTGGCAGGGAGCCACCGGGGCTAGTTGCCCCACTTTTAATGAACTCGGACGCCTCGCCACGCCCGACAAAGCCCAGATCTTCCAAGCCGTAAAGCGGGACGTGCGCATAAGCGTCATAAATCATAAGGTGGTCAATATCGTTCACCGTCATGTCAGCTGTTCTGAAAGCTTCAGCAGACGACTCACGGAAAGCGCGGAAACTTGTGAGGTCTTCCATGAATGACGAACCTGCACCTTCAACAAGTTCACCAGTGCCCGCAACCACAACTGGCTTGTACTTGAGATCCATGTCAGCGGCACGTTTCGCAGTCGTGAGAACTAGTGAACCGCCACCATCGGTGACAGGACAGCACTCAAGAACTCTAAACGGCCAAGAGATCATCTTGGATTCCATCACGTCTTCAACGCTAAGCACCTTTTGCCGAAGTGCCCTTGGTTGTTGCGCTGCCCACTTTGATTGAGCTACAGACACGTGGGCAAGAGCTGTCTCATCCAGCCCATATTTATGCAGGTAGGCCATCGTGGGAATCGTGAACATAGAGAACGTTCCTGCGATGCCATACGGTCGCTCAAACTGACCTGACGCTGTAGCCATATCCATGGCCATCGGCGGTGATCCCACGCGTGATCTTCCGGACTCCCCATGCATGATCACGACGACATCAGCCATGCCACTGCGAAGTGCAGCAACTGCGTGCCTTACATGCAGCATGTACGAGCAGCCGCCGACATTGGTGCCATCGGCATATCGAGGTTTCACCCCAAGCTGGAGTGCAAGTTCTGAAACATGCAATGTTCCAGCAATGCCATCAACATCTGACGGCTTCAAGCCAGCGTCGTCCAAAGCGCGAAGCGCAGAGCCAATAGCAAGTCCTGTTGCCGAAACGTCAGGAACGATGCCGATCAATTCAGATTCAGCTGCTCCGACAATCACGATTTCTTCGTAGGTCATATCGTCACCTTCGATCCGGCTGGACGCCATTGCGGAAGATGTATTCCGTCTCGAAGCTCAAAGAAAACTTCAACGGGCATCCCGACTTCAACAGCTGTTGGTTCCACTGGAACGCCGTAGAGATTCCCCACCAAACGTGGGCCCTCTTCTAGGTCGACCAAAATGATGAAATATGGCACTTCATCTTGATATCCGGCGCCACCGCGATGCGTGATGATGAATGACGCAATCGTTCCGCGGCCCGAGAGTTGACGCCATTCAAACTCAGTTGATGCGCACGTTGGGCAGTGAAAACGGGGAGGAAATACCCAGCCATCGGTTTGGCAATATGGCATCCATAACTCGTTTAACGCTGTTTTTTCCCAGTAGATCCGAGTTTCCGGTGTTGGGTTAGGCAATAACTTCCCACTCATGCACTTACCTCAGCCGTTCCGCGATCGAGCACCACACTGTCTCCTACTTTTGTCTGAAATTGCACTTGTCCGCCCTTAACCCACATTGAAGTGGTCAGAGTTTGTCCAGGCATCACTGGCTTGGAGAACCGCACTGACATCCCACGAAACGCTGAAACATCCGAACCACACGTGGCGTGCAAAAGCGCTCGTCCGACAAAACCAAAACTACAAAGCCCATGCAGAATTGGCATGGGATAGCCCGCGCGCGCAGCAAAAGTTGGATCGTTGTGCAAAGGATTACGATCACCCGAGAGTCGGTAAATAAGCGCCTGATCGTCGCGAGTGCGCTGGTGAATCACATGGTCTGCGGGCCGGGTCGGCAAATTCCATTCGTCTTCTGGAACGCTAGGGCCACCAAAACCACCTGCGCCGCGAATGAATGAACCATTCACGCATTCAACGATCAGGTTGCCCTCGAGGTCAGTCACTGAAGTCTTACGTAAGGCAAGTGCGCCACTGCCTTTGTCGTAAATCCCAATAAGAGTCATCGTTTGCAGACCTTCTCCCTGAACAGGAATCGGGCGGTGAAGTCGAATAGCTTGCTGTCCGTGTAGCAATTTGCTGCGATCGATATCTCCGTACATCACCATGGGCAAATTTGGGGTGGAAGCGCCGAGCATCACGGCAAATGTCGGCAATACCTGCTGAGTGACGCCTTCACTATTCTCAGTCGTGAATTGGAGTTCCTTCATCGGATCTTCCTGCCCGGCACCCACACCTACCGCATAAAGCAACGCTCGATCTGAATTCCAACTAATCCGCGCAGGCTCCGTCGAATTACCAATTGCATTGAAATCAAGTGCCATCATTAACCTCGCATTGAAAATGGATGCGAGGCTCCTGGCGACGCATTCGGCCTAGAATCAGCAACTGCCTTTGGCAGTCGCTCATTAATCATTTCGTACGTGAGCGGTCCATCTTCGTTCAACACGGTCGCGCCTATCTGCCAACCTTCAGCAACACCGATGTATCCACCAACGACACTGAAGGCTCGTCCGGTCACTGAACAATCCGGACCACCAAGCCACGACACTGCGTTGGAAATATATGCCGGATTGAACGGGTCGTAGCCCTCTTTTAGCTCCATTGGTGTACCAACAGTTCCAAGTAAGCGAGTTTTCGCTACAGGCGCGATGCAGTTTGCGAGCACGCCCATCTTTGCGAATTCCAAAGAAGTGACGATTGTGAATGCGGCAATTCCGGCTTTGGCCGGCGAATAGTTTCCTTGCCCAAAATTACCAAAGAGTCCACTACCCGATGTGGTGTTCACGATTCGAGGATCTTGGGCCTTGCCTTCTTTGACCGCATCTTTCCAATAGCGTCCAACCGCTTGAGTTGTTAAGAACGTGCCCTTCAAGTGCACATTAATAACCGACTCAAAATCCTCAACTGCCATGTTCAGGATGGTCTTGTCACGAAGGTTCCCCGCATTGTTCACCAATGTGTGAATGTCACCGTATTCGCGTAGTGCGATCTCAACCATTTCCTGGGCACATTTGGGATCGGAAACATCGCCAAATTGAGCTACCGCTTGCCCTCCCATCGCTTGAATTTCTGCAACGACCTGCTCGGCTGGTTCATGTGATCCACCACTGCCATCACCGGCCCCACCAAAATCATTGACCACGACTGCGGAGCCGAGTCGAGCAAACGCAAGCGCATGCTCTCGACCAATTCCTCTTCCAGCGCCAGTAATCAACGTGACTCGGCCAGCGAGTGGCAGTGCGTTACTCAAGGGTGCTCCGTCCAACAGCAGTTTTGTCTGAGAATTCATTCAGCACGTTAGGGATCCTTCGCACTTCCTGCAACCGCTTTAAAAAGAAAAATGCAGTGCCCGGAAAAATCCGGGCACTGCATTTGATTCTGTGTAGAGAATTAGCTGACGCGTGGGAAGTTGTACACGCGACGAGCATTTCCTTCTGCGATCAAACGAGCTTCATCATTTGGCACATTGGCAAGGGACTCTTCGAGCATCTTGCGGGTGTGTGGCCAGTTGCTGTCTGAGTGAGGGTAATCAGACTCAAACATGATGTTCTCGATACCAATGAGGTGACGGGAGAAGATACCGGCATCGTCGTAAATGAACGGTGCGTACATGTTGGTCTTCCACAATGAAGAAGGCTTTACTTCGCGGTTGACGTCGTTGTACCAACGGTGACGATCCCAGACGTAGTCGATGCGCTCGAGCATGTAAGGAACCCAGCCGATTCCACCTTCACTCAGGATGAACTTCACACCTGGGTAGTTGTGGAATACAGGTGACAAAAGCAGTTCTGCAGTGGCCATTGCTGAGTTCAGTGCAAAGAGTGAAATCCCGATAGTGAAGTTCGTCGACATACCTTCTTGAGAAACACCCAGAGGAGCTCCGCCGGAACCAAAGTGGATGCTGATTGGCATATCGCGCTCTTGTGAAGCCTGCAACATTGGGTTCCAGTGATCAGTGTGCCAAGAAGGCAGACCCAACTTGTGTGGAAGTTCCACGAAGGTGAAGCTCTTCGCGCCCTTGTCTGCCGTGCGGTGGATTTCCTTGACCATCAGGTCAACATCCCACCAAGGCATGATCATCAAAGGAATCTGACGCTCTGGGTACGGAGCGCACCATTCGTCAAGGATCCAGTCGTTGTATGCCTGAACGCAAGCAAGTCCCAGTTCCTTATCCTTGGCCATAGCCAAAGTAGTTCCTGCAAACCCAGGCATGTTTGGGAAGTTCAATTGTGCGTGAACACCTTCGATGTCCATGTCCTTGATGCGCTCATGGATGTCATGGCAGCCATCGCGCATGTCGTCGTATGAACGTGGGTCCATTGCGATGTCTTCTTTTGCTCGGCCAGCAACTGCGTTCAGTGCGAAGTTGCCTGCTTTTTCGCCTTCAAAGACCCAGTGGTCACCGTTGACGGCATCACGAACCAGGTTCGGGCCTGCTTCTTTGAACTTCGCTGGAAGGCGATCTTGCCAAACATTTGGATGTTCGATGACATGGTCATCGACACTGATGATCTGTACGTCCTTTTCGAGCATTTTTACTCCTCATCAGACAGGGATGGTTCATTCATAGAGGCAGAACCAGGTCGGCGTTGACCGATAACAGTTACCGTAATACTTACTATAAATTCCCGCAAGAGGGTTTTCGGGTTTTTTTCTCGATTTTTTTTGAGGTTGCTAAAGTCTGGCGAAGCCCCTACCGAAAGCATTACGGTGAGGCCTTCCAAAGTCCGATTGATTAAAGGAGCGTTCATGACTGGTCCAATGAAGGGGGTGCGCGTCCTTGAGATCGCGCAGTTCACTTTTGTCCCTGCAGCTGGAGCGGTACTCGCTGACTGGGGTGCTGAGGTCATCAAGGTTGAGCATGCTGTCACCGGCGACGCCCAGCGCGGATTAGTTCGGGTCATGGGCCTGGATGCCCTCGTGCCCGGCTCAACTTTCTTTCCAATCATGGAGGGACCCAACCGTGGCAAGCGCAGTATCGGCCTGGACCTCACCAAGCCTGAAGCTCAAGAAGTCCTTGCTGAACTCGTGAAGAACAGCGACGTTTTCCTCACGAACTTCCTGCCTGGTGCTCGCATCAAGATGGGAATTGACGTCGACCAGATCAAGGCACTGAACCCAAACATCATCTACGTGCGTGGAACTGCCTTTGGTAACAAGGGCGAAGAGCGCGCAAAGGGCGGCTACGACTCAACTGGCTTCTGGGCTCGTTCCGGCGCAGCTCGCGCAACCACTTGGGCAGATGCCGAAGAACTCACCGCAATGCCAACAGGTGCTTACGGCGATAACGCTGGTGGCATGACCATCGCCGGCGGCGTCGCGGCCGCGTTATACAAGCGCGCAACCACTGGTGAAGCGGCCGTCGTTGACGTCTCCCTTCTCGGTGTGGGTGCCTGGTCTACTCAATTTGGTTCCAACTTGGCAATGTTGCTCGGTGGACCTACTCCTCCTCCATCACTTCCAGTTGCCGGCACTCCAGGTAACCCATTGACTGGCGCCTACCGCACTGGTGATGGCAAGTTTGTGATGCTGACCATGCTCCAGCCAGGCGCCTACTGGCCAGGATTCTGCGATGTGTTCAACAAGCCGGAGTGGAAGGCAGACGAGCGCTTCAGCAACGCAGAGACCATTGTTGCCAACGGTTATGACGGTCGCGAGATGGTCAAGGCACTCTTCAACACTTTGACTCTCGAAGAGATCAAGACGACCCTAAGTAAGCAAGATGGCCAGTGGGCAGTTGTCGCTGACTTCTGGGATATCAGCCAGGATCCTTCAATTCGAGCCAATGGTTTAGTCGCCAAGGTTGTCGACGCTGAAGGTAAGACTCGCGAGCTTATTGCCAACCCAGTGCTCTTCGATGAGGAGAACCCAACCCTGACCCGTGCGCCTCAGTTCGCTGAGCACACTGACGAGGTTCTCACCGAGCTTGGTATTTCAATGGAACGACTCATTGAGATGAAGATTGCAGGCGCAGTCACCTAATTCACGAACAGTTCTGATGGCCCAATCCGACCTTGGATTGGGCCATCAGACTTTTCTGAGTCATTTGGGCTAAAGAGTTGTACAATTCCGCTAATATTCTTGAAGTCTCCTGATCTTTGAACTTTGAAAGGAAGCAACATGTCCCTCGCGCTTACCGAAGAGCACCGCTCGCTGGCTGATGTCGCACGCTCACTGCTTGCTGACAACGGTGGCGTAGCCCAGGCTCGCGCAACTTTGGATGCTGACAAGGAAGTCACACCCGCCTATTGGTCTGCCTTCAAAGACAACGGCATGTTTGGCCTCCACCTGCCTGAAAATGTGGGCGGTCAGGGTTACGGCCTTGAAGAACTCGCCATCGTGGTCGAGGAACTGGGTCGGGTTTGCGCACCAGGAGCTTTCCTCACAACGGTGGTCACTTCTGCAACGATTGCAGCTGCCGGCTCTGCCGCTCAGCAGACATCACTTCTTCCCAGCTTTGCAGAGGGAGTTTCGGTCGCAGGTTTCGCACTGCATTCAGATCTCGTACTCGCTGGCGGCAAGGTCAGCGGCTCAGCAAAGGCAGTGACCTCGGCTGAACTTGCAACGCACCTCGCCTTTGTTGTCGGCAATGATCTTGTGATCGTTGCAGCTAACGCAAGCGGCGTGACCATCACTGCGAATACATCCATCGACTCAAGCCGTCGTAATGCAAAGGTTGAACTCAAAAACGTTGATGCTGAAGTAATCGTTGGCGGCGGCGAACTCGCACACCGCATCGGGCGGGTGCTGGCTTCCGCTGAAGCATCCGGTGGCGCACGAGTCACTTCTGAAATGGCAACGGAATACACAAAGATCCGCGAACAGTTTGGTCGCACGATCTCAACATTCCAAGCGATTAAGCATCACTGCGCGAACATGTTGATTCAAACCGAAATGGCTACCGCACTTGCTTGGGACGCGGCCCGCACAGGTCTTGATCCAAAGCGTGGCCCTATTGCTGCTGCTGCCGCCGCTGCGTTGTCACTTCCTGCCTACGAATTCAATGCTCGCAAGAACATTCAGATTCATGGAGGTATCGGCTTCACTTGGGTTCACGACGCGCATATTTACTTCAAGCGCGCCGCAGCATTAGCTGTGCTGTTCGGAAACTCTGACGATGCAGCCGCTGACCTCACTGCCTTTAGCGCCAATGGCAACCAACGGGTGTACGCATTTGATCTTCCCGAGGAAGCAGAGAGTTTCCGTGCTGAAGCCAAAGCAGCTGTTGCTGCTTATCACGCAGCAGCTGAAGCTGACCGTCGCCAGGTGCTCTTTGAATCCGGCTACTTGGTTCCGCACTGGGGCAAGCCTTGGGGCCGTCAGGCTTCTGCAATCGAACAGATTGTGATCGAAGAAGAATTCACGGATATCAAGGTGCCAAACCTTGGTATCACTGGCTGGGTTGGTTTAACGCTTTCACAGTTGGCAACTGAAGAGCAGGTGCAACGTTGGCTTCGTCCGGCAATGCTCGGCGAAACCGTATGGTGCCAGCTGTTCTCTGAGCCTGGTGCAGGCTCAGATGCTGCAGCCGTTTCGACCAAGGCAATCAAAGTTGAAGGCGGCTGGCAGGTTGATGGCCAAAAGGTCTGGACCTCCGGCGCCCAACACTGCCAGTTCGGATTGGCAACTGTGCGCACAGATCCAGATGCCGCAAAGCACAAGGGTGTCACCGCGATGGTGATCAAAATGGATGCTCCAGGTGTCACTATTCGTCCGCTTCGCGAAAACAGCGGCGACACGATGTTCAATGAAGTCTTCTTCGATGCCGTGTTCGTTCCCGATGCCGATGTCGTTGGCGACATAAACAACGGATGGGCAGTAGCCCGCGCAACACTTGGCAACGAACGCGTAACCATTGGCGGGCAATCTCGCAATGGCATCGATGCTTACGATCTCATCGAACTTCTTCCTGGTGGCGTGAAGACAGACATCGGTCATGACCGTGAAGTCGGAAAAACGATTGCGCACGAACAAGTCATCCGTTTGCTTAACCTTCGCGCGGCAACTCGCGCAGTCATCGGTTCCGGACCAGGTGCCGAAGGCAACATCACCAAAGTTCTCGTTTCAGAACTTGCTCAGTCGTCAACTGAACTCGCGATGAAGCTCCTTGGAGACGGTGGCGTTGATGGAGAAAACGGGCCAATCACCTACCAGTACGTGTTCAACCGCTCCTTAACGATCGCCGGCGGAACATCTGAAATCAGTCGAAATGTAATTGCAGAACGAATCCTGGGAATGCCTAGAGATCCTTTGATTCGTTGAGTTCACACCCTGTGGCTTCTTCGACTAGCCCGCGCCCAGAACAGACTGGTACTGCCAGATCTGCTCTGAAGGTGCGGGCTTTTCGTTTCATGCTCATCGGTTCATTCCTGTCGCAAATTGGCACCTGGATGCAAACCATCGTTCTTGGCGCATACATCTTTAGCCAAACTGGATCGCCGCTTTATGTTGGTATCATTACCTTCGCGCAACTTGGACCAATGCTTTTCTTGCCGATCGTCGGCGGTTGGATGACCGATAAGTTTGATGTTCGCAAGTACCTTTTGATCCTGCAGAGCTGGCAGGTTGTATGTGTCATCGCCTTATCGTTTGTTTTACGCGCCCCTGAACTTCATTTCCCATCAGCCTTTGCGTGTGTGTTAGGCGTGGGAATCGGTAACGCGCTGATCGGGCCTGCTTGGGGATCATCAGTACCAAGCCTTGTTGGGCCAGAGAATCTTCGCGCTGCAGTCTCCTTGAACTCAACGCAGATGAACATGGCTCGGGTTATCGGGCCAGCAATTGGTGGAATCCTTTTCCCAATAATCGGGGCCTCTGGTGTGATGCTGCTTAACGCGGCCAGTTTCTCCTTCATTATGTCTGCCGTTTTCTTTATCCGTTTTCCTCCGCGCAAGAAACTTTCGGGTGCCGAATCCGGGATAGGCGGGGGAATCCTGATGATGAAGCAGGATCCCTATGTGCGGCGGATTATTCTCAGTGTGCTGTCATTAGCCTTCCTTACTTTGACCTTCCTTTATCAACTGCCTACCATCGCTGGCCAAGATTTTGGGATCGATGTTAAGAGTCCGAGCTATGGTTGGCTCTACGCGTGTCTTGGTGGCGGTGCCGTTACTGGAGCCATCGCCCTCAGCACCATTCTCGTGAAGCGAGACCAGTTCCGCGTTATCCAATGTGGTTTGATCGGCGTGATCTCCATGCTGGGTGTATTGGTGTTTGCTCACGAGGCCAGGATCGCCTACCCGATTATTTTTCTGCTCGGGATTTCCTACCAAATGGTGATTGTTTCACTCAATGCAACTGCCCAAACCCATGTGTCTCTTGAGCGTCGCGGGCATCTTATGGGTCTGTGGATGACTGCGCTCGGTGGAACAGTCCCCCTTGGCATGCTGCTCGCTGGGCTTATTGCCGAACAGACCTCCATGCGGGTCGTCATTGCCTATGGCTGCATCGTGGCAATTCTCGTGAGCTTCGCGCTGCGGCCGAAGATTATGCGAAAACTTGAACGTCGAAGTAATGAATTGGGATTTGGCATTTAGAGTTAGCCCACGCACCTCGTCTGAAAGGTTTCTTCATGCGTTTGTCATATACCTTGGATTACACCAAGGACGTTGTAGCGCTCACCCCAACGATTCAAGATCTCGAAAAGGCCGGGCTCGATCTGCTTTGGCTGCAGGAGGCCTACAGCTTCGATGCTGTTTCCGCCATCGGATATCTGGCAGCAAAAACGACGACCATCGGACTGGGCACCGCCATCTTGAATGTGTACAGCCGCACTCCAGGAGTCTTGGGGATGACTGCAGCGGGCTGTGATCACCTCAGTGGGGGGCGTTTCCACCTCGGTCTTGGCGCTTCCGGACCTCAGGTTGTTGAAGGTTTTCACGGGATGGCGTACTCAAAGCCGCTCACCCGGACCAAGGAAGTCGTTGAAATCGTTCGCAAGATTGTCGGACGTGAAGTTGTTGAGTTTGTCGGCGATACCGTTCGCGTGCCCATCACCAAAGAAGACGGTGGAACTGGCCTTGGCAAGCCACTGAAGCTCATTAATAAGCCCGATCGCTCCAACGTTCCAATCTACCTTGCCGCAATCGGCGATAAGTCAGTAGAAACCACAGCGGAGATCGCTGAAGGCTGGCTGCCTTTCTTTTGGGTTCCAGAACAGGCGGACCAGTTATTTGGGGCAGCTCTAGCTCCAGGCCTGGCAAAACGTTCAGCGGAGCTACCTAAACTGGACATCGTGGCGAACACCACGGTCGCTATTGGCGACGATTTGGATCGTGATGCCTTGCTGCAAGGGATGCGCAATCACATTGCCCTCTATGTAGGCGGCATGGGCGCTCGAAATGCGAACTTCTACAACGATCTCGCCCAGCGCATGGGGTGGGTCGACGAAGCCCTAGCGATTCAGGAATTCTTCCTCACAGGCAAGCGCGAGGAAGCGGCAGCGGCTGTTCCCCAAGCTTGGCTAGATCAAGCAACGCTGGTCGGCCCAGCATCATTCGTTGCCGAGCGCCTCGCCGCCTATAAAGAATCCGGAGTCACCAGTTTGGACATCACGATTCCGGTGGGCGTGGATCCTGTGGCTACGGTTGAAAAACTCCGCTCACTTATGTAGCAATTCGACGAAGTTCCCTACGCGGAGCACCTTTTTTGCCTAAGTTCTTCCTATAGCTATGAGCCCAAGGAGGAGCTTTGTCGATTCCTATCGTCAATTACTTAGTGCTTGAACCGCAGCCACATTTGGTTGCTCAAGAATGCACCGCGTGCAAGGCCAAGTTCTTCGGGCGTCATAACGCCTGCCCGAAATGTTTTGGCGTCACATTTGCAGAATTCGAAGTTCCCACCACTGGGGTGCTGAAGACCTTCACCATCGTTCATCACGATGCCAAGGGCGTTCCCGTGCCTTACTGCGCAGCAGTGCTCGACTGTGGCGGTATGACAGTCGGCGGAAATATCATCGGGGTAGACCCAGATCCAGAGATCATCACCCGTGGCATGCATGTGCAACTAAAAACTTACTCACTTGGCACAGACGCTGAAGGCGTCGAGGCCATCGGTTTCGGCTTCGAGCCGGTTTAGGGATACGAGGTAATCACTATGAGCGAAAATGTTTGGATTCTCGGAATTCACATGACTCCCTTCGGCAAGCGTGCCGATCTAGACGTCTTAGACCTTGCAGCAGAAGCAGCTCTTGCTGCGCTCAAGGATGCCGGCGTCACTATGAAAGACATGCAGGTTATGGGTTACGGCAACCTTCGCGGAGGAACCAGCGGCCAAAGCCTACAAAAGCAGATCGGCCAGACAGGTATTCCATCCTTCAACGTGTCTAATGCTTGCGCCACTGGCTCAACGGCTATGCGTGCAGTAATCATGGCCATCAAGGCTGGCGAAGCTGACATGGGTATCGCTGTTGGTGTCGAAAAGCTTTATGGTGCTGGCCTTCTTACAGGTAATTCAGTTGGCAGTGGGCCAGAAACTTGGACGCCAACCGGCCGTAATGGTGCAATCAAGAATCTTGATGGCTTCATCGGCACAAGTGGCATGGCAGGGCTATTTGCTCAAATTGGGTTGGCTTATAACGACAGTGACCCACGGGCTGACTTTGAACTCTTTGCGCGAATCTCGGAGAAGAGCCACTCGCACTCAACACTGAATCCGAATGCTGCTTACCAAAACAAGATGTCACTTGAGCAGATCATGAACGATCCAATGATTGCTTACCCACACACACGCTCAATGTGTTCGGCGAACTGTGATGGTGCAGCTGCATCTGTAATCGTGAGCGAAACCAAGTTGCGCACACTGTCACTTGAGCAGCAACGTCGAGCAGTCAAGATCAGTGCTTCAATCCTTGCATCTGATCCGTGGACGGAAGCCAGCCAAGAATTCGCTGATGTCAGCACCGTCACTCGCAATGCCGCGGTTGCAGCCTACGAACAAGCTGGAATCGGCCCCGATGATCTTGATCTCGTCGAACTGCACGACTGCTTTGCAGCAGCCGAATTAGTGCACTACGACAACCTGGGTCTTTGCGAGCCAGGCGGGGCTATTGACTTCTTCAACTCGGGTGCAACCTGGCGCGATGGCAGAATGCCAGTTAACGTTTCAGGCGGCTTGCAGTCAAAGGGTCACCCGATTGCGGCAACCGGCATCGCCAATATCTGGGAAGTTGCTACGCACCTTCGTGGCGAAGCGGGTCCACGTCAGATCCAGGGTGCTAAGGCTGGCATGGCTCATGTGATTGGGCTTGGCTCTTCTTGCACCGTGCACATTCTCGAAAAAAGCGGTCTTTAACTAGAACGCTCGAACACCCACGGCCGGTCCCCCATAGAAAGGCGGTGCCGGCCGTTGGTGTTTTCGGTTGTCGGGTGTTCAGCGTCGCCCGTCCAGACAATTGTTGGCCGTTCATCAACCTGCACCACAAAACTCTCGTACAGCGGTGTCACTTCAACGGTTCCGATAGCTAGCGCCTCCGCGGGATTGCGCGCTGCTACGAATTGTTGGATTGAGACAAACGTAGGAGGCATCAAATCGATTTCTTGCCGCTGATGGCGCGCAATTGCTTCCGCGGGCGTGATCCAAATATGGTCAACAAGTTCACCGTCGGGTAGTCGGACTTCAGCACCCAAGGGTGCCTGTCCAATGAAGAACCAGGTGTGAAAACGCTTTGGAGCTTGAGGAGGTGGTAGCCAGACAGCGAAGTGAGATAGATCAGCCGCATCGACAACCATCCCCGTCTCTTCCAGCGTTTCGCGCGAAGCTGTGCGACGCGCGACATCAACTTCATCGTCATCGTCGTTCACCACATCTTCGACTTCCACTCGCCCACCTGGGAAAACCCAAGCGTTGGCAAAGGCACCCTGCTGAGGTCTCTTCAACAGTAATAACTCGATACCGGAATCGGAGTCGCGCACTAGTACAACGGTTGCTGCGGATTGCAAATTAGTCATTGCCAAACTTTCTATTAACTGGAGAGTGCTGCCCCGCCGCTGACCTTGAAGGTTTCACCTGTGATGAAACTGGCTTTGTCAGAGATCAAGAACATCATCATGTTGACGATATCCGCAACTTCACCTTGACGATGAATGAACTGCATGTCATTGATAATCGAGGTCACCATCGCGGCCGGCAGATCTGCCATTGCGCTATCGGTAGCCATTAATCCAGGTGCAATTGCATTCACACGAATAGCCGCATCTGCGAATTCCTTAGCGAAGGCAATGGTGAGTCCACGAACCGCCATTTTGGAAACCCCGTATGGGGAGGAAGCCATGTTTCCAGCCATTGAAGAAATATTGATGATGTTGCCGCCGCCGCGACTCTTCATTGATTCAAATGCTGAAACAGAACAATTCACTATGCCCATGACGTTTACATCAAATAGTGCGCGCACTTCACTACGGGTCAAGGTGGTAAAGGGAAGGTTGTACTTGGTTAAGTGCAGCCCCGCGTTATTGATCAAAATATCAATGCCGCCATACTCCGCGATGGTCTTCGCGATGGCAGTGTCCACTGCTTCTTCGTCAGACACATCACAAGGTAACGCGATCGCGCTAATTCCTAGATCCTGCAAACGCGCCACAGCGGAGTTTGCACCTTCAATATTTATTTCAGCGATCACAACGCTAGCGCCTTCGCGCCCAAGAGCTTCGGCAAAGGCGTAGCCAAAACCAATCGCTCCGCCGGTGATAAACGCGACCTTGTTCTTGAGGCTCATACCAATCCCTTCGCTTATTTGCCACCATCGTTGCGCGAGTCAGCGGCTTGCGCCATCGCTTTCACAAAACTTTCTGCAACTTCTATGACCAGTGGGTCAGTGGAAACCAACGACCTGAGAATGCCCACGTCTTTAGTGAGCGCTGGACGGGCAGCTCCCGCAGCGATCTGGGCAACAGTGCCCGAGTTCCGGTACATATCAAGGGCGAAACTACGACCAGAACTCAGCGAGATCGCCTGCATCAGCGCCGCCGGTTGGATCTCGAGCTCAATGGCTAATTGCGCAACTGAATCCGCCAGTGCCAACTGCGCCGTAAAAATCGCATTGTTGAGTAATTTGGTGCCTTGCCCCGCTCCGAGTCCGCCAAGATGGATGACCGATGACGCCAAAATGTCGGTCAGTGGCTTCACTCGTGCTACCACCGATGCCTCACCACCAGCCATGATGGTGAGTTGACCAAGTTCGGCGCCATCTGGTCCGCCGCTAACTGGAGCGTCCAACACATCGATGCCAAATTCTTTCGCCCGCTGCGCAACATCGATGATGAATTCGGGTGGAACGGTGCTGTGCACAAGCACGACTGCGCCAGGGCTCAGTCCTTGAACCAAACCGTCAGTGCCGAAGATCACTTCCTCGACTGCGACATCGTCAAAGACCACAACGCTGACGAAATCCGAGTGGCTTCCTACCTCAGCGGGTGTTCTAGCGCGTCGAACCTCAGCTGGAAATGACTCCATGACTTCGGGGCGACGCGCCCAGACCGTGAGCGGTAAAGCGCTGCGAGCAAGATTGACTGCCATCGGCTTACCGATGCTACCCAAGCCGATGAAACCAATACGAACTGATTGACTCATCGACGCTCCTTCGTGCTTAGTTGGAAATCCCTCTAGTCAGCAATAGCGCACCAGCGATTGGTCCGCCGCCGTTTGCCGCCACGATAACTTCAGCGTTAGGAATCTGTCGTTCGCCGGCGTCACCGCGCAACTGCACTGCAGCTTCATAGACATGACCGAAACCGTGTAGTCGGCCTTCAGACAACTGACCACCATGGGTGTTGATTGGCAGTTCACCAGTGCGGGCAATGCGTTGCCCACCTTCGATGAACGCCCCGCCTTCACCTTGGGCGCAGAAGCCAAGAGCTTCAATCCACGCAAGAGTGATGATGCTAAAACCATCGTAAAGCTCAGCAACATCGACATCGGCTGGCTTGAGGTCTGTACGCGACCACATTTGCTTACCAACACCTTGAGCCATCATTGAGGTCATGTCTTCATACTGGTCCCAAGAAGGACGCCCATACTGCGCAGTGCCAACTGCATTGAAATGCACTGGGATCTTCGGCGCATCTTTTGCATAGTCAACATGTGAAATGATGAAAGCCATCGAGCCATCAACTGGCACATCACAGTCGAGAAGGCACAATGGCGTGGAAATCATTCTCGCATTCAAATAATCATCCAGGGTCAGTGGATCGCGATACACCGCAAGGGGATTAGCGCCCGCATTCGTACGACAGGTGAGCGCAATCTGCCCAAGTTGTTCACGCGTGGTGCCATATTTGTGCATATGCAATTGAGCAACTTGAGCAAACCAGTTCGTTGCAGAAATTGCACCGAAGGGTGCCAAGAACTCCATGAAACCAGACGCAACCTGCATGCCTTGGCCAGGGTTGCGACTCTGCATGCCTTGCATGGTCGCCTCAGTCACCGTGCGAAAAACAAGAACGTGCTTAGCCAGGCCCGATGCAACAGCCATGGTTGCTTCGATAATCGAACCCAATTGAGCCGAACCTTCGCCGGATCCATAAAGGTAATTCAGGTTAAGACGCAGCGCGTCTTGAACCTGCACGGAAGATGGGCCGCCCATCCCGCGCGAAGCAATTGCATCACCGCCGGGATAGGTGGCAACACCGTCAATATCTTCCCGCTTCAAACCTGCATCTTCAATTGCTTGGAGCGCTGCATCCAGTGTGAGGTCCATCGCGGTACGACCTAGCCGGCGGCCTGAGGCCGACCGGCCGATACCACTAATAAAAGAAAGTCTTTCGGGATTGCTGATCATGCGGGAAATCCTTCCGGAACGAAGGTTGGGTAATAAATCCCGTCACGCGCGAGGAAACGAGTTTCAACTCGACTACCTATAACGTCGCCGGGGGCCGAATCAAGGTCAACCCCTACGAGCAAAGCCGTGAGTCGTAAATCGGGTTGCTCATCAATGGTGACCAAAGCAATCATGTACGGCGCCTGACCTGGAACCCACTGCTGAACGTTCACAGTGAAACTCAGAACCGTGCCTTTTCCTGAAACCGCCGTTGGCTCCATTTTTGCGCTCAAACACTTAGGGCATCGAGGTGTCGGTGGGTGTGAGAAATACCCACAGTCCTGACAACACTTAAATCGAAGCTTGCCGTCAGCTCCACTTTGCCAAAAGAATTCACACTCAGGGTTATCTTGCGGCGGAATTCTTACCGTCAAAATATCAAGGTCAAGAGACACAGCACATACTCCTAGATTTCGTCGCGCCCTTAGTTTTCTTCTGAATGAAGCGCAAACTCAGTGACCAAGTTGCGTCGTAGCAACTTGCCAGTTGCTGTCTGTGGCAGCAACTCGTGACGCAAGCGCACGTAATCAGGAGTCTTAGACGAACGCAATTTCTCGCGGCAGAAGTCCTTGATATCCTCTTCAGTCGCAGTCATACCTTCGCGAAGTACAACGAAGGCTGCAATGCGCTGGCCCCACTCATCATCGGGAACGCCAGCAACTGCACACTCCAGAACTGCTGGGTGACGGTGGATAACTTCTTCAATTTCCGCAGGGGCAATGTTTTCGCCGCCACGAATAATTGTGTCATCGGTGCGACCTTCGATGAAGAGGAAACCGCCAGCGTCCAACCAGCCACGGTCGCGGGTGTTGAACCAACCTTCGTCGTCGACAACCTTGCCGCTTTCTAGGTATTCACCTGAAACCTGCTCGCCACTAACCCAGATTGCGCCTGGCTCACCAAGTGTCAATACATGGCCTTCGGCATCACGGATCTGCATGTTCACATTAGGCAGGACCTTGCCTACCGAACCTAAACGGGCACGTACTTCTGGATCGGTGCTGATGAAGGATTCGCGGTGGTCGTCTGGCCCAAATACTGCAACCGAGGACGAGGTCTCGGTTAGTCCATAGGCGTTGACGAAACCAACGTTAGGGAATAAGCCCAGTGCGCGCTCAAGGGTTGCTTGGGCGATACGAGCTCCGCCGTAACTCAGACTGCGAAGCGTAGGTGGAGCCTGGCGACCCGTATCTTCCATGTGCTCAACGATGCGCGAAAGCATCGTCGGAACGAGCATCGCGTTGGTGACGCCTTCGCGTTCAACAGTGTCCAGCCAAATAGTTGGAGTGAAGCGATCCAAGTACACGACTCGGCGACCTGCATAGAGGTTCGACAACAAGTTTGCGACTGCTGCAATGTGGTACGGCGGAACGGACACCACCATGGCATCTGCTGGCTCAGCGCTTGCAAAGTCAACGGAACCCAGTACGTATGCAACGAGGTGCTTGTGGCGAAGTACCGCACTCTTTGGAGCGGAGGTTGTGCCACTGGTTTGCAAGAGAATTGCAATGTCTTCCGGATCTGGTTCACCAGCGAAGACTGGAATTTCACCTGCTCCAGTTTCGGCGATCCACTGATCGAAACTCATAACGACCTGAGCCGAGCCTTCTGGAACGATGCTTGGGTTGTCCGTCACGATGTACGGCGCTGGCATTCCCAAAATTGCCTTATGAATGTATTCCTCAGCCAGGCGGTAGTTCAGTGGGAGGAACTGCACCTTGGCAAAACCAGCCGCGAAGAGCGCGATTGGAAATGACGGTCCGTTCTCACCACAGAAGATGACGCTCTTGGCACCTGAATCTTCGATCATTTTTCCGCCACGTGCGGCCGCGGCGCGCAGTTGGGCATAGGTCATGCCGTCTGACTGGCTGCCAACCGCAATGCGATCGTCGTAGCCACCGGAAACCATTTCCAACAGGGTGAGCAGATTCACGAAAAACTCCTAGAAAAGAAAACACGGGTATCAAGATAAAAAACGTCGCTCGGGGGGTATCCGAAACGCCTTTCAGGACGGCTGCGAGGGGTGGCCGCAAGCCTTTGGGTCGGGCGCCACCCTACGGCAACCGCCCGCCAAACTGCTAGGCAATCCCCCAAAGTGAGCGTGAACTCACATGGGGGAATCCCAACTTACAAACGTTCGATGATCAGGCCGTTTGCCAAGCCGCCGGCCTCACACATGGTTTGGAATCCGTAGCGGCCGCCAGTCTCTTCCAAGGTGACCAGCAGGGACGCAAGCAAACGCCCACCCGATGCACCCAATGGATGCCCAAGAGCGATCGCTCCGCCATTCTGGTTGACCTTGGCCTCATCGGCACCGGTGTCCTTGAGCCACGCCAAGACAGGTGCGGCAAAGGCTTCGTTGACTTCAAAGGCGTCAATATCAGCCATAGTCAGGCCGGCCTTTGCCAATGTCTTGTTGGTTACTGGGATAACCGCCGAAAGCATCGCCAATGGGTCATCACCGATGACCGAAGATGCCACGATTCGAGCTCGCGGCTTCAAACCGAGTTTCTTCATCATTTCTTCGCCCATGATGAGTACGCCGGATGCTCCGTCGCTGATCTGTGAGGCATTTCCAGCAGTCACTGACCAGTTGATCTCCGGGAATCGAGCCTTTGCGCCTTCATTAACGAAAACCGGCTTCAGTCCGGCTAGTGCCTCAAGTGAAGTATCAGCCCGAATACCGTCATCCGTACTGATCACCGTTCCGTCTGGAAGTGTCACAGGAACAATTTGCTTGGCAAAGGTTCCAGCACTTTGAGCCGCAGCCGCACGCTGATGCGACTGCAACGAATAGGCATCCATTGCTTCACGAGTAAGACCCCAGCGAGCGGCAACGAGTTCAGCAGAAATCCCCTGCTCAACCAGACCGCCACCTGCGTAACGATCGGCAACGGTCGGACCAAATGGGTCTTCACCGTTCTTATTGCTGAACATCGGCGTGGTGCTCATGGACTCAATGCCAGCAGCAATCACGAGATCATAAGCACCGGCCTGCACTCCCTGGGCACCAAATGCCACGGCTTGCATGGACGACCCACATTGGCGATCAACAGTCGTGGCAGGCACTGACTCAGGAAATCCTGCAGACAACACAGCACTTCGCGTGATGTTGTTGCTTTGCCGCCCAATTTGGGTGACACAACCGCCAATGACGTCGTCGACCAACGCAGGGTCAAACCCATTGCGTTCGACTAGTGCGCGCAAGGCGACAGCCATCAAATCCGCCGAATGCAGCGGTGTGAATGAACTTCCATCTCGCTTTACGCGTGCGGTTGGGGTGCGGACGATGTCGACGATGTACGCATTACTCATGCAGTCAGTCCTAAGAGTTGTTGTAGTTGATAGCGACACGTCAGCGCATCACCAAATAAAATTTCATCTGTTTTCACGCGGCGTAGATAAAGGTGCGCGCAATGCTCCCAAGTGAATCCAATTCCACCATGGACCTGAATTGTCGCTTCAGCTACCCAAGGTGCAAAGCGGGCGCAATACGCCTTTACAACCAGCGCTTGCTCGTGTAAACCGACACTGTCGGTTGGATCTACAAGTGCTGCTGATCCAACCGCGGCGCGCATTGACTCCACATGAGCAAACATTTCAGAACAGCGATGCTTAATTGCCTGGAAGGCGCCAATCGGCTTACCGAACTGCACCCGTGTTTTTGCGTATTCAACGGCAACTTCCATCAATTTTTCAGACATTCCAAGCAGCTCCGCACTCACAGCGATGCGCCCAAAAGCATTCAAAGCATTCAAAGACTCACTGAATTCACTGCCGATCCGCGTGGCTGCAACACCCTCAAAGGTAACAAGAGCCGTTGGACGAGTCAGGTCTAGCGAATTTTGAGGTGTGATGACTAAGCCAGAAGCCTTGGCATCAACCAAGAAAAGGCCTGTTCCCGTTGGTGTACTGGCCACAACCAAAATTCGCTGTGCAATGTTTGCGTTCAGTACAGCCGTCTTGCTTCCGTAAACGCTCCAGCCATTCTCATCACGCGCCGTAGTGGTGACTCCGCCGCCATCAAGAAGAGCAACGGTCATGATTTCGCTGCCGTTAGCCAGCCCAGGCAAGAGATCCGCATTCGCGCTGGCGTCGTCAGCAAGCTGGATCGCAATTGTCGCTAAGACGCCAGAAGCCAAAAGTGGAACTACCGCAATTGCCCGAGCAGCCTCTTCTAGCGCAACGGCCATCTCAGCCATGCCCATTCCCTGTCCGCCAAATTCTTCAGGGATCAGTAGTCCTGCAACACCAAGGTCGCTGGCCAGCCCGCGCCAAGTTGCCTCATCGAGACCACTTTCACTGGCGATGACCTCGCGAACACGGGATTCAGGTGAGGTGTCCGAGAGGAAATCTCGAAGGCTTGCGCGAAAATCTGCACGTTCTGCCGCAGTTGTCGTTGATGTATTCACGTTAGATTCCTTTGAATTTCTTAGTCGCGTGGGAGACCGAGTACACGGTCGCCGATGATGTTTTTGACAATGTCTGAGGTGCCAGCCGCGATCGTCGCTGATCGAGCCGTGAGGTAGCCGGACTTGGCTGCGTTGTCATCGCCAGTGATTCCATCGACTCCAGCAAGTTCCATCACCGTGGTATCCACGCGTTGGCTTAATTCACTCCACACCATTTTGATGACTGAGGATTCAGAACCTGGTGCAACGCCATCTGCGATCTTGGCGAGCATCTGGCGTCCCATCATGCCCAGCACCCGGCTCTCAACGTAATGCTCAGCAAGTCCATCAGAGAGCACCGGTGAAACAGGTGTGTCTTTCTTGGACACGTCTTCAATGAGATTGCGAATACGCTGCTCTAAACGGCCAGCAAAAACGGCAACACCAGCGCGCTCGTGACCAAGAGTGGTCATCGTGACGTTCCAGCCCTCGTTCAGTGGGCCGATGAGGTTGGCAACTGGCACCCGCACATCAGTGAAGAACACCTCTGCAAATTCTGCCCCGCCATTGATCTGCTTAATAGGGCGCACTTCAAGGCCAGGAGTGTTAATCGGCACCACAATTGCTGAAATTCCCTTGTGCTTTGGCGCATCAATATCGGTGCGTGCCAGCAACTGCATGTGCGTGGCATACATGCCATTTGACGTCCACACCTTTTGACCGTTGATCACGAAATCATCGCCATCAATGACCGCACGGGTACGAAGGGATGCAAGGTCTGAACCGGCTCCTGGCTCGCTGAAGCCTTGGCACCAAAACTCGTCAGTATTGGCAATCCGAGCTACCGATTTGCGCTGCTCTTCATTACCAAAACGCATCAGCGTTGGAGCGACGTTTTTGACACCAATCATGCCTGGAATCTGAGGAGCTCCATATTGAGCTACGACATCTTCAATGGCCAGCATCTCCATCGTTCCAAGGCCGCGACCACCGAATTCTTCGGGCCAGGTCGCTGTGGTCCAGCGGCCACCAGCCATGGTGCGCTGCCAGTCCAACTTGGCTTCCCAAGTATCAGAATCTTGCCACTTAGCTCGCCAAGCGGGGAATTCCTTGGTAAGAAATTCACGCAGTTCTGCAAGTAGTGCTTCCATGGTTGATCTCACTTTCAACTGAGTTGGTTAAGCATCACGTCGGTGGAGCGAATAAATCTCATTGCATCATTGAGATGCGTGCAGCCGAGCTCTCCTCGAAGGTGCTGGCGAACACCTTCATCGAGTTCGTTCGGTGTTCTCCCAAGCAGCAGCGTCACGTGCTCTGCTGCCAGGGGGCAATCACCCATCGGAAGCGTACGGGGTGTGGCATGTGCTTTCACCAGCACTCCGGCGGCATCAAGTTCTCCAGTAACCACATACTCGTGCAGGGCTCCGTCGTCAGCTATCGCTCGGTGCAAGGAGTCACGAAACCACATCTCGATTTTCACACTTGCGTTTTCGCCGCGGTAAATGTCGAGTAAGCGTCGTCGTTGCATCGTGCCAAATGGCACTTCGTCCTCGTAATGCCAGGCAGGACCATCTTCGACAAGTTCGTGAATCGTTGGTGCGTGTGGAAGTACACCCAAAATGTGCTGATCATGCGCGGTCGCGGCAACGCCACCGGCACGCCATCCAGCACACGTACCGACCTGTGGGGAATTTGCGAGAAATCCCGGCAGAGGTGGAGCCGCAACAATTCGACCATAGCCCGCTACGTGACGCATCCCAGAAAGTTCGTCCAGCATGCAACCAATGAGCGAGTTCGGGTCATAGGAATTTTGGAGTTTTGAAATATGGCCACGAAACCCCGGGCCGATATTTCGTCCTTTCAGTTCTTCAGTAAGAGAGCGCCGATGTGAATCGTCACTGACATCGATCGTTAACAAAAATCCGGCACCATCAGCTCGAGCTGAAAGTTGAGCCGTATGTTCCCATGCAATATTTCCCTGGCCATCCACCGCGACATCGCGAGCGGAGCCGCTCAGCAATACACCGCTGGCCCAATCCGGGTCAGGCGTGCCATTCATAGTGACGGTGCGGCGAACTGAAAGTGGCCGTAGATCCCAAAGTTGTGGGAGCGGGTCGTCGATTCCACGCTCCAAGGCAATGCCCACTGTTGAAGTTGCCATTGCCTCTCCAGTCACGTCATCGTTGTCGGATTTGCGATACTACGGAAACCATTACGATAGCAGTTATCCTGGCTTTGCTGAAGGAGTTATTTGAGAACTCCCTCACTCTTATTGGTGTATCTCGGAAGTACCAAGGTAACCAGAACGACCAAGCCGGCAGCCGAGCAAGCCGCGCCAAATCCAAAGACTGCCCGGTACCCCCCAAAGGCCGCGGCCAAGCCCACAACCAGGCCGCCTAACCCCTGGGATATGTCAAAGAACATCGTGAAAGTGGAAATCGCGGACGGGCGAACACGATCGCTCACATCGCTGAGCACCAGCGCCATCAGCCCGGGATATTGAAGGGCGATACCAATAGCCAATGGAAGGATAGCTAGGTAGATGCCGGGCCAACTCGGCGTCACTGCCATCACTACTAAGCCCAAAATTATGAACGAAGTTGCCCAGATCCCGGTTTTGCGCGGACCTACCCGGTCAGGAATCCGGCGTCCAAAGAGCCGAACCGATAACACAACCACGGCAAAGAAGAAAAACATCCACTGCACTTGACTGGTTCCCAGCTGCGGTGCGTAGAGAGGCAAAAAGGCTTGCATCCCCACCATGCCGACGATGCCGAGCGCAAGGACGGTACCCGGAAGTAAGGCGGGCAGGTAGAACCTTGCTGGCGGGCCCGCGCCATCCTCATCTGCATCAATTTCAATTTTCACATCGAACTTGCGCAAGCCCAGCACAGGTACCGCTCCGACGAAAGCGATCACACCCGCAGTGAGGAATGCTGTGCGGTACCCAGCAGAATTATAAATCAATTGACCGAGCACTGGCCCTAAGGCCAAGCCGATATATGGAGCTACGGAAAATACGCTGGCGGCCTCCGCCCGTCGCCATTCGCTCACCCAAGCCATCACGGATGACAGCATCGCGACCATCATCATTGCTTGCGCTCCGCCTAGGGCTAGGCGCAAAACAATCAGCATAATCACGTTTGGTGAGAATGGAATCATCGCCAAAGCGATGGCTCCGATTGTGGCACCAATAAAGATGACAGGGATCGCGCCGAATCTTGCGATCTGCGGTGTGATGAATGGACGCACCGCAATTGCGGCAATCGCCTGGATGGCAACGACAAGGCCAATCTCAACATCGCTTCCACCTAGTTCGCGATGTACAAAAATTGACAGAATCGGCAGGGTCATGCCGACACCAGTGAAGAAAGTAAAGGCTGCTAAAAGAACCAGAAAGAACTTGGGCGTTACTAATTTTTCCGAGTAAACATCTTCATTTCCAAGTGCAGACAATGATTCGCTCCAGAATCTTGATAGCGCAATTAAAGTTGAGCAACAGCGTTACGTTTTGAAGCCTCATACCTAGGTAAGACGACCATCAACATAATGATCAGACCGATAAAGGCACACAAGGCAGCGGATCCAAATACCGCTCGATACCCGGCTACCGCCGCAACGATGCCAACGAATAGTCCGCCAAAGCCTTGGGAGATATCGAAGAACAACGTGAAGGTAGAAATTGCAACTGGCCGATCCCTCTCCGAAATTCCTTCAAGGGTCAACGACAGCAAGCCTGGGTACTGCAGGGCTTGACCGATAGCGAACGGAACAATCGCAATGTACGCCCACAAAGCGAATGGCGTTGTAGCAACACCAGCCATACCGATGATCAAGGCCGTAGTTGCAACGATGCTGGTTTTCTTTGGCCCCATCCTGTCTGGGAGCTTTCCGCCAACTGTGCGGAACAACAGAACAACTACCGCAAGGATAAGGAACGCGATTTGGATTTGCAGGCCAGGAATTTCAAGGGCGAAGAGCGGCATGAAGGCGCCAAATGACAGCATCCCAACAATGCCGAGCGCAATGACCACTCCGGGCCAGACCGCACCCTTATAGAACCGTTTTGATGCAATCTCTTCGTTCATGAGATCAGCAGTTGTCAAAGGTTCGGCCTTGAGGAAGAGCATCGCTATGACCCCAACTGCTGCAACAACACCGGCCACCGCAAAAGTAACTGAAAAACCCATCGCGTGATAAATCGCCTGACCGATTAACGGCCCCAGACCCATGCTGATATATGGCGCCACCGAGAACAAGCTGATCGATTCACCCGCTCGATTCGCCGGAACCCATGACGTGACGGCAGTGAGAGACCCAATGAACAGAACTGCAATACCTGCGCCTAATAACAGTCTCAGAAGAATAAGTTGAATGACATTGTGCACAATTCCGCTAAAGCCCAATGAGATTGCCACTGCAATAATCGCACCAATCAGGATTGGTTTGACACCCCACGTGTTGAATTTTGGAGTGATCCAAGGCCGAATGGCGATGGCTGAAATTGCTTGCACCGCGACAACAATGCCGACTGCAACATCGCCTCCGCCCAAGCCATCCTTAACGAAGACGGGCAATACAGGCGTGACAATGCCATTGCCCAGAAAAACTCCAAATGCTGCGGTGAGCAATATTAAGAATTTCGGGGTCAGCAGTTTCTCGCTTGCCAATTGATTCACATCATCTCCTAAGCAATGACCCCGGCTGATCTCAGAGCCGCGATCTTCGCGTCGTCGAAACCGCCGATATCGCGCAGCACTTCGTTTGTATGCTCGCTGAAATCTGGTGCGCGATTGCATGGGCCGGCATCCTCATTGAACATCACTGGCGGCATCACTACCGGCTGAGATTTGTCTCCGTATTCCGCAGTTCGAATCATTCGGTTTGCTTGCACCTGGACATCATTGGGCATTTCTTCGACCGATTGGATCGGTGCCCACACGCCCTTACTCGTCACCAAAATGCTCTTCCACTCTGCGAAAGTTTTCGTAGCAAAAATGGCATCCATGATGGCCATGAGTTCGCCTGAATTTGCCATTCGATCCGCAGGCGAGCCGAATCTAGGATCAGCAATGAGACCTTCATTGCCCATGTGTCGGCAAAGATCTTCGAACTCATGCTGGTGATCACCTAGATGGAGCAACCCGATGAAACGTCCATCTTGGGTTTTATACGTCGCACCTGACCACTGACCCATTTCGCGGGGAATGTATTTACCCATTTGCGCATTGGGACCGTCAACGACTGCACCAATAATGGCTGAGGCATTGAACCAGGCAGCTGTTCCCAACAATGATGAATCTACGACCGTTGCTTCCCCAGTTTTCAAACGATGAAATAGTGCCGTTGAAATTCCACCGGCCAGGACCAGCCCCGACATTCCGTCACCGTGGCCAACCATGCCCGATGGCACCTGCGTTTGGGTCACATTCATCACTGACTGTGCCAGGGACCCGCGGTGCCACCAGGTTGCGCCGTCATAACCGCCACGCTGGTTTTCAGGACCTAGCGGTCCGCCGCCCGTGCCCTTTGCGTAAATAATGTCTGGATTGATCGCGCGAAGTTGATCAACATCAAACCCGAGTTTTTGTCTGGTTGCGGGAAGGAAACTCGTGAGAAAGACATCGGATTCTTTCACAAGCGCGTAGAGGGCATCTTTGCCTTCAGGTGTTGCAAGATCGAGAGTGATCGCCCGCTTTCCTCGGTTGTAATGCTTGAAGAACCAATGGGCTCCGTTTTCTTCAAGATTGCCACCGCCAAAAAGTCGCATTGGATCGGGGTTACGGGGATTTTCAATGTGGATGACGTCAGCACCCCACTCCGCGAGAACTGCGCCAGCTGCGGGGCAAAAAGCCCACATGGTCAGATCCAAGACTCGAATACCATCCAACATTTTCATAGCGACCCTTGTCTTTCAGTGCCAGGCGGATGGACGAAATAGCCGATGACGACAACGTAATTTTCAACCTATGGACAGGCAGTGCAATCGTCAACCGGTTTGGAAAATCAGCATAAGAAAAAAGTTAGGCCCGGATGACTCGCATCCGGGCCTAACATGTGAAGTTATTGCTTACGCAGCGCCTTCGGCGGTTCCACTGAGGAAGCCGCGGACGATGCCGTCAGCATTACTATCGGCTGGGCCGTTCCATACTTCATGGCCGTGGACCATAAGCAAGGCGCGGTCAGCAAAACTTAATGCGCGATCGATGTACTGCTCGATGAGCACGATCGTCACATTGTTCTCTACCCGAGCCTGTGCAAGCGCGGTGTAAATGTCGTTGATCACCAATGGTGCAAGACCAAGGGAGAGTTCGTCAACAACTAGTACATCTGGTTGAGTAATCAATGCCTTTGCAACTGCAAGCATCTGCTGCTCGCCACCGGAAAGGGTGCGAGCCTGCTGCTTGCGACGATCACCAAGCCGAGTGAACAGTTCATAGCCACGCTCGACAGCCGCCTTTGGATCCTTGGCCAACTTACGAGCAGCCAGCATGAGATTTTCCTCAACTGACAAGGTTGGGAAAATTGCTCGACCTTCTGGCAAATACGCCAGCCCACGCTGCGCCAGTAAAAATGGCTCAAGGTTGGTGACATCGTCGCCATCGAGTGAGAAAGTGCCGCTTGCCGCAGGTAGCAAACCGGCAAGTGACTTGCCGATTGAGCTCTTGCCCGCACCGTTTGCCCCGAGGATGGTCAGGCATTCGCCTTTTGCAACCGAGAACGACACGTTATCAACAGCGAGCGCATCGCCATACTTGAGCGTGAGGTTTGTAACCTCAATCTTTGCGTTCGACATTTAGTCCTCCACTGTTCCAAGGTAAGCGGCCTGCACTGCCTTGCTGGCGCGCATTTCTGCTGGTGTTCCACTGTCGATGAGTTGACCGAAGTCAAGAACGAAGACTCGAGAAGAGATACTGAATACCAATTCCAAGTCATGTTCAACCAAAACGATCGTGATATTTCGGTCCTTTGCTAGCGCCTTAATGACTTCACCAAGGTGCTCGGTTTCTGACCGGTCCAGACCTGCGGATGGCTCATCAAGCAACATGATTTTTGCATCCGTTGCTAAGCAGAGTGCAACCTCCAGTAGCCGCCGCTGGCCCAAAGTGAGGTCTGACGGACCCTTCTCACGATCTTTACCAAGGCCGAGTTCATCAATCAGCACGTCAGCTGAAGCAATTTCCGCTTGCGAGATTCCACGGGAAAAGAATGGGATCAAAGCCAAAATGAAGCTTCCAGTTGTCGCTAGCTTGCCA
>CAFBMC010000003.1_pt1 | contig 39370 bp, 42 predicted proteins | sample 7268441 | NCBI WGS metagenome assembly CAFBMC01 (sample SAMEA6814051, study PRJEB35770) | freshwater metagenome | biome: Freshwater; feature: Freshwater reservoir; material: water | place: Czech Republic | collected 2017-05-23 | depth 30m m | reverse complement strand
GGGCGGCGCGCTAACCAACTGCGCTACAGGGCCTTACTTGTGTTGCAGTATCCCCAACGGGATTCGAACCCGTGCCGCCGCCGTGAAAGGGCGGTGTCCTAGGCCACTAGACGATGGGGACCTATGTGTTGTGTCTCCGTCGACAGAAGTGCGTTGGCGACCTCAGAACTATAGGGGATTGCGGGCCAATGCTCTAACTGAGGTCAGTTTGAGTGAGCAGCCCTGGTTAATCGGTCCACGATTGCAGCCCCGATCCCAGTCTGAGTAGGTGGAACAGCCAGCACTGTGGAGAGTTGGAGAGCATCTGCTTCCCGGAGAGCTGAGTAGAGCTGCTGGGCGTAGTCGGCCGCTGTTTCAGGGGCGCAAAGCCGCACGACTCCGGTTGGGGTTGCGCAATGTGCCAGAGCAATCAACCCCACTGTTGCATCCGCGAAGCCAAGATCGAGTAGTTCGTCTTCAGTAATAAGTTCGACGTTAGCAACGGGGCTGTAGTGGGATTCCAGAGTGCCACTGGCTCGAACCTTTGAATCAGTGGTGCAGGGCAGGCCAGTGATGGCTTTCACTTGTTCGAGGCTGACCGCACCGGGACGAAGCAGCCGAGGGTGGTCGCCCGTGCAATCAACGATGGTTGATTCAACTCCGACCTCGCAGTCACCACCATCGAGCACGACATCATTTTCTGTAGTGAATGCACCTAACTCGTCGATCACATGTTGCGCATTGGTTGGGCTGACTTTTCCGAATCTATTTGCGCTGGGTGCGGCAATGCCGATCGCTGGATCACCAGTGATCAGAACAAGCGCCTGCTGCACTTCCCGCATTAAAGGGTGTCCTGAAACGCGGACGGCAACTGAGTCTTGCCCACCGGTAATGAAGTCGGCAGCTCTCGGTGACCGGTTGACTACGAGAGTGAGCGGGCCAGGCCAAAAAGCTTTCGCGAGTTGATACGCATATATAGGGATGTTGATACCCCAAGCATCCAGAGCCTGGATATCGGCGAGATGCGCAATGAGTGGGTGATCTGCCGGCCGGCCTTTGGTGGCATAAATCCGTGCAATGGCGTGAGGGTCGTCAGCGCGGGCGCCAAGGCCGTAAACCGTCTCGGTAGGTAGGGCAGCGAGGTGACCAGCAGCCAGTGCAGCAGCTGCTTCTTGGGGGTTAGTTGTGACTCGCATGTGCCTATTCAATCTGGCCTTTGTAAGAAGTAAGTCAGGACTCGGGCAATTGTGGTCACCAATGGAACGAATCGGTCGCTCTTGGTGTCTGATAGATACATGACTTCACCAGATGAAGGAGACTCAGTGTCTACTCCAATTCCACCGTTCACCCCAGTTGAGCCAACAATCCAAGGCTTTCAGTATCAACCGATGGTGATTCCGGAAAAGAAGCCCAATCGCACTTCCTTGATGTTCGCCGGATTTATCGTCACCGGCCTAGTGGCGGGTGCCGCTGGCGGTGCAGTTGGTTTTATCGCAGCCCGAGAGACGCTTCCTGCAGCCACTTCAGTTACGGCGACTTCGGTGTTCGCGGATTCACCGTCGCTTCCAGCTGATGGCTCAATTGCCGACGTTGCAGCCGCAGTGCAGCCGGCAGTCGTTCAACTAAACGTGAATGGCGCGGAAGGTGAAGGCACGGGTTCAGGATTCATCATTAGTAGCGACGGTTACATCATCACAAACAACCACGTGGCTGGCTCGGCTAAGGAAGATGGCATCGACGTGCTGTTCGCCGATGGCAGCACGGCCAAGGGCAAGCTTGTCGGCGCTAACGCCGGGTATGACCTTGCCGTGGTGAAGGTCGACAAAACCGGATTGAAGACTGTGCCATTGGGTAAGTCATCAACCTTGCGCGTAGGTGACACAGTCATCGCTCTTGGATCCCCACTTGGCTTGCAAGGCACGGTGACGTCTGGCATCGTCAGCTCGCTGAATCGCCCGGTAACCGCTGGAAATGACTCCTTCATCAACGCAATCCAAACTGATGCGGCAATTAATCCGGGTAACTCGGGCGGACCGTTGGTTAATGGTAACGGAGCAGTGGTGGGTGTGAACTCCGCGATTGCATCGCTGGCAACTGGCGCTGGAGAAGCGGGTTCGATTGGTTTGGGATTCTCAATTCCAATTGATACTGCGAAGCGCATTGCTGACGAGATCATCAAAACTGGATCCGCAGCCACTCCAATCATTGGCGTTCAGCTGGCAATGAACTTTGAAGGTCCTGGCGGCAAGGTTTCGTCAGTGACCAAGGGTGGTGCTGCTGATCAGGCAGGCGTGCAAGTTGGCGACGTCATCACCAAGATCAACGGTCAATTAATTACTGACGGTACTCAACTGATTGTCACGGTTCGCTCCTTCGCCCCAGGTGATCGAGTGCAACTCACCATCAAGCGGGGCGATCAAACACTGACCCTTCCGTTGAATTTAACGGCCTCGAAGGCATAGACGAAAAGACCCTGCGGCAGGCTATGGGTATGAACCCCGTAGACAGCGTGATGACTCCCTTGAGAGAACGCGCAGCCGCAGGGTTTCGTCGTATCGTTTCGGGTGATCCCACAGGTGTTCCCGAGTGGGTTTCGCAAATGCGCGAAGGTGATGATGTCGGTTACTTTGGCCCCGATTCTGCGCCTTGGGCAGTGCACGGCGGATTGCCAACCTTGGTCGGTGGCGTTCGGGCGTTGTTGATGCAGGCCTTGCATCCGGCAGCACTCGCAGGAGTGATGCAACATTCGCGTTACGAAGAAGACGCACTTGGCAGGCTCGCTGGAACCACGCAATGGCTCACTGTTGTGACGTTTGGTGACAAGGCTCAGGCGGACCGTGAATGCGCTCGTGTTCGAGGGCTTCATCGTCGCGTCTATGGTGTTTACACCGTAAATGGCGTTGAGTTTCCTTACGATGCCACCGATCCTGACTTGCTGCGCTGGGTCCATATTGCATTCACTGATTCTTTTCTTGCCACGCATTTGGTGTGGGGCGACGACATTCCAGGCGGCGCTGATGCATACGTGCGCGAATGGGCGAAAGCTGGCGAACTTGTGGGCGTAGAAAATCCGCCACGTTCAGTGGCTGAACTTCGCAGCCAGATGGCGGAGTATGAATCACAGCTCTGTACGAGCGTGGAAGCACGAGAAACAGCCGCTTTCATTCGCAAGCCACCGCTGCCGTTTGCGGCTCAGGGGCCATATGCGGCACTGCTTTTAGGCGCCCTCTCCACGATGGCACCTCAACATTTAGAGATGCTCGGGTTGCCTCGAGTGCCCAGCGCGATTGCCCGGCCTGCCGTCAGGGCGATGCTGGGCACGCTCGCATTTGCTTTGGGGCCGACGTCACCATCTCAGCAAGCAGCGATGACGCGAATTGATAACAACTCGTTATCGAGGGATTGACGAATTCACCGGGTCATGGGTGATGATGGTCGAATGCTTTCCCAAAGCCGTGCGTCTCGTTTCGCCCTGAATTCTGCGATCGCAGTCTCAGCTTTCGCTGTGGTGTTCACTGCGCTTCCGGCTCAGGCTGCCGAAACACCAGCACCATCAACTTCACCAAGTGCCTCTGTTGCACCTGCTCCCTCGGCAGCACCAACAGTCACAGCGTCACCGACAACAACACCAGGTGGAACGCCGACCGTGACACCAACTGTGACACCAACGCCTGTGCGCTCGGTTGCCGCGACTACTACGCCAGCGCCGACAGTTTCAGCAAGCGTCACACCAGCGCCTTCCGTTTCAGTAACTCCTGGCGCGACAGCAGTTCCCGCAACTCCATTAATCGCAATGCCAGCAGCACTAGGCAGTTGGTGTCGTCCGCTGTTCCCACAAACATCAGCGTCAAAAGAGCGAGTTGCCGCCCAGCAACTTCTGTCGACAGGCACTATTAATTTCGGTAAGCCAGGCACGTATCGCTTGACGGAACATCCAGACTGGAAACCACAAGCAACGTCAGACACATCTGGCGACCGTCATGTGAACTCTTTGAACTGGGCCTTGCCACTTCTCTTTCGTGGCGTGCAAGTGCAAAACCAAGCCATGGTCGATCGCTTTCGCCAAATCATGTTGTATTGGATTGCGGATCATCAGGGCAAGCGTGGAGCGTGGGTTGACTCATCAATCTACGGAGGCCTACGCACTCAAACTCTCGTATGTGCTGCGCAGACGTTGAACGATCCGACAATTACCGCTGGTGCAATTCGTGACGCGCAAACAATGGTGAAATCCAATGCCGGCGCAAAGGCCATTGCAATCGGAACCAACAACACGGATCTCATTCGCCAAACAGGCGCACTTGCCGCTTTTTGCTGGACTTCAAATTGGCCGTTGCGTGATAAGGCGTGGGCAAACTTAGTATCAATCGCGAACGGCGTTATTCACCCTGATGGCAGCGACGTTGAAGGCTCGCCAAGTTATGCGGTCTACATCGAACAACTCTTAACCGCGGTTCAATCAGCAGCCGCAACTTGTGGCATGCCTGCGGATCCAATTCCAGCGCTGCGCAACAAGTTGTATGACTTCGTTTCGCAAGCAATTCGTCCGGACTTTTTAATTGAGTCACTCGGCGATGGAGTGAGTACCTCGCTGAGAGGCACTTTCGGCTCGGCCGACGGTCAAGCTGAATGGGTACGAACTGCAGGCAAGTCAGGCACTCCACCAACGCCAATCTATTCCGTATATGACGGCGGCTACATCTTTGGTCGTGCAGGTTGGCAACCACAGCCTGGTATGCCAGACAGTTATTACTCCCTGCGCTACAGCTCAACACGACCCGGCACAGCGCATACCCACGATGATGGAACTGGTTTGACGTTGTATTCAAAGGGAGTTACATGGATCGGCGATCCCGGGCCCTTCCGCTACGAAAACAGTGATCCTTTGCGTGCTTTTCTTAAAACTCGCGCCGCTCACTCTGCACTCACTGTTGGCAAAGTAACTCGCAGTCGGTGGTCTGGCGTAAAGAAAGTTGTAGGGGCCAGCGATTGGGCGACTGGCGGCAACGACACTTCCTGCGTGCAAGACAACACTTGGAAAACCGTCACCCTGACGCGGTGTACTCAATATGTGCGCAGCGTCGACGCGATGATTGTTACGGACTATGTGAATGCCGCCGCCGGCGGAAAAAAAGCCAAGGGTCGTTTCACCTGGCAACGCTGGCAGGTGCCGCCTGGTGTTGACACCGGATACGAAGGCAGCACCTTGGTGTTGTCTAAGGGCGATAAGCGCATGGACGTAGTGAAGTCCGGCACTGATGGTTGGGTTGTGGATCGCGCACAACCCGGTGGCAAGCAAGGGTGGTTCACAGGAGCTTGGGGGGAAAAGTTGCCCGGCCAAGTAGTGAATCGTCAGGTGCCAATTCCAAAACAGGGTGTGCGTCAGGCACTCGTCACAGTCTTCATGCCACATTCGGTTGGTGAATCCGTGCCAGTTTCGATCGCCGCTGCAGGGGTAACAATTTCTCGCAATGGGCTGACCATCACTACACCTGCGCCAATGCCACAGCTTGGCTCTCCATTACTCTGAAGTCATGATTGTTGCAGTGGGCTCAGACCATGCGGGTTTCGTGCTGAAAGAACAGATTCGTGGTTGGCTCCTTGAGCACGGCTACGAAGTGCTCGATCTCGGCGCCTACTCGCCTGAGCGAGTCGACTACCCGCACTTTGGCGCCGAAGTGGGGCGCGCGGTGGTGGGCGGTAAAGCCGAGTTTGGAATAGTTGTGTGCGGCAGTGGGCAAGGCGTGTGTATGGCCGCTAACAAGGTTCCTGGGGTACGAGCAGGGATTATTCGCGATATCCAAGATGCCGAAATGACCAGAGGTCATAACAACGCCAATGTGGCTTGCTTTGGCGAGCGCGTGACGGAGCCAGAAGTTGCTCTGGCGGCAGTCCAAGCGTTTCTAACCACCACCTTTGAAGGTGGCCGCCACGAAGCTCGAGTTGAACAATTGGCCGAACTTGATGCCGGTCAAGAGATCTAGCTAGTCAGGCTCCATTTTGCCCATCGCTTAATTATCCAAATAAAAGGTACGATGCACACATGTGGATTTGGATAGTTCTTGCAGTCGTTGTTGTCATTGCCGTTATTTACCTTGTTTCCACCTATAACCGGTTGGTCAGCGCCAATGTCGCGGTGGATGAAGCCTTTGCTCAGATTGAAGTGCAGCTCAAGCGTCGCAGTGACCTGATCCCGAACTTGGTGAGCACAGTCAAGGGCTACGCCGCCCATGAAAGTGGCACCTTCGAAAAGGTGACCGCTGCGCGCGCTGCCGCAGAACATGCGAACGGTGTCGCTGAGGTTGCCGCTGCCGATGGTCAATTGACTCAGGCTCTCCGTGGCTTGCTCATGGTCGCTGAGGCTTATCCCGATCTGAAGGCTTCAGCGAACTTCTTGTCGCTACAAGAAGAGCTCTCGTCAACGGAAAACAAGGTTGCCTTCTCGCGTCAGTTCTACAACGACTCGGTACGTTCACTGAACACCGCGATCGTGACGATCCCGACGAAGTTCTTTGTTGGAATGGCAAGCGTGAAGGCCCGCGAGTTCTACGAGGTTCCAGAAGAAGCTGATCGCAACGCTCCTACTGTTTCCTTCGAATAGCGATGGCGGTCTCCTTCCGGGCCCAGCAGAAATCGAACCAACGTAAAACCTGGTTCCTACTCGGCACGATGTTCGTTGCTCTGGTGTTGATGATTTGGGCTATCGGCACTATTTTGAACTTCCAGGCTTATCTGCTCGTGCCTATCGCCGTGGGCATTTCGCTCATTGGCGTATGGACTTCGTACTGGAAGTCCGACACCTTGGTGCTGGCGATGACACATGCAAAAGTCGTTGAACACGAAGATGCACCACAGCTCTATAACATTGTTGAAGAGGTCACCATGGCTGCGGGTTTGCCGATGCCGAAGGTGGCAATCGTTGACGATCCAGCACCAAACGCTTTCGCAACAGGCCGCGATCCAGAGCATGCGGTGATTGCTTTCACCACTGGCATTTTGCGAGTGATGGATCGCGAACAACTGCAAGGCATCGCGGCCCACGAAATGGCTCATGTGGGTAACCGAGACACCTTGGTGATGGCCGTTGCCGCAACCACGGCAGGCTTGCTTGCGATCCTTGCCGACATGGGTGCCCGGATGGCATTTTTTGGTGGTCGAGATAGCAACAGCAACAGCAATCCATTCGCACAAATCATTTCCATTGTGATTTTGCTGCTTGCCCCGATTGCGGCTCTACTCATTCGCGCATCTATTTCCCGTAAGCGCGAGTCGTTAGCTGATGCCACAGCAGTTGAGTTCACTCGTAACCCCAACGGGCTGCGTAGGGCCTTAGAGACGCTTGCACAAGACTCCACAGTGGTGCAGCAGAAATCAACCGCAGTTGCTCACGTGTGGATTGAATCTCCTCTTGACGGCAAGTCAAAGTCTATGTTCGACACCCATCCACCCTTGAGTGATCGCATCAATATTTTGCGCGAAATGGAAGGGCTACCACCTGTAGGGGAGTAGCTCCATCTTGCCAAATACGTGGCTTTTGGGATGATTTTCAAGCCTTGACTGGTCATCCTGTAGCGCGCTGTGGACGGCAATTTTTGAAGCAATGAATGCCGAAAACCCATTGAAATACAACGTGTTTATCCCTGTTTGACCACTGTTCACTTCAACTAAATATTGGTCATTGGTCATTTGACTGTGCATTAAATGGTCTGGATACTTCTTGTTGAGACAACTAAGGAGTTGACCAGTCATGAGGATTCATTTGACTGCCCACACAGTTGGATCATTTCTTGCCGCAGGCGTACTCGCGGCTTCTTCACTTGGGCTCGCATCAGGGGCACAAAACTCGACCCAGAGCGCTGCTTGGGTACGAGTGGCACCGCAAGCCGCAAGCAGCACGGTGGCCACTGACTTCAAGTCGATCTTCCATAATCAAGATGCTTCGCTACTCAATGGCGGGTGGAGCCAATGTGGCGCCCCCATCACCTGGAGCATGGATTCCAGGGAACTCAGCCCAACTCAAGGGGCCCTTGCCGTGAAGCAACTGACCTGGGCCTTCAGCAGTTGGACTGCAGCGTCTGGCTTAACTTTCAAGTACGACGGCGAAACAGCAGTGAACTACTCAGATGCGAACTACGCGCTCACACCAGTAGATGGCAGCCCAGTGCGCGACCGTCACATCTACCTCACCTTCTTGAAGATCGGTGAAGCTGCCATGCTGACCCCATCAATCTTCGGCTTTGCCGCACCTTCCAAAGTGAACATTGCTACCAAGGAGATCGTCGCCGGAAACGCAGTCTTTCGCACCGACCATGTGCAAGCCGATGCAGTGAAGTCTCCGAACAAGATCAAGAGCCTTTACCTTCACGAACTAGGCCACATCATGGGCTTGTCTCACGCGGATCTGACAGCCAACATCATGTATCCGATCGTCACTAGCCGTACATCCCTTGGCGCTGGCGACCAGCAAGGTGTTGCTCAAATGACTAAGTCGTGCCCGGTACCGGCGTAGCCGTCACCACAATGTTGTCCTGGTATCCGCCATTGGATTTGCTGTAGTAGCCGCCGCAGCTTATGAGCGTTAGGCGCGGGGCACCATCAATGGCAAAGAGTTCTTGCGTCGGCAGTTTTTCTTTTGGAATCATTTCACGAGCGACGACTTTGTACTTCAATCGTTCACCGACGCTATTGGTCACGATGATGCGATCACCCAAGGTCAGTGCTCCGATGCTGTAAAACGCCCCATGGCCTTGCTCACGCCCGTCTCGGTGGGCAATCAAAACCGCGGAGCCTTGGCTACTACCCGGAGCAACCCCGAGCTTGTACCAACCGACTTTCATTATGTCTTCTGGGATCACCGCGGACCGATTCTTATCGAGACCAGTGGGAATGACCGGGGCGGTAACACCGATCTGAGGGATGCGAACCCTAACGGGATTGGGAAGCACGGTGGGCTCAACTGGCGATGGGCCAGTAGGAGACGGATCGGCGCTAGGGGATTGGGCCGCAACGCGATCACCGATGGAGTCGATGTTTTCGCCGCCCATGCGCGACCCCGCCACTGCGATTGCAATCACTGCTGTGATGAGCATCAAGATGCTCACTGCGAGCAGGACTACTGCAGGACGGGGCCGCGTATTCATGGTGTTTTACCTAGATGGGGTTTCTATTCCTGTGAGTCCTTGCGAGAAGTAGCAAGGCGAGCGCCTGCTCCTGCTGCTCCGAGTGCACCAGTTGCAAGAAGCGCAACTGCCCACAATGGCAGAGTTGAATCAGGTGCGGATGAGCCGCCACCGGCGTTCACTGATGTTGGAGCTGTACCTGCTTCTGGAGTGAGAGAAATTGGTACTGGCTCTGCAATTGGTGATGTAGCAGGTGCTGGAACAATTGCGATTGGAACTGCAGTCACCGTTGGTGCAGGTGATGCAGAAACCGTGACGGTTGGTCCAGGAACGGTAACTGTTGTAGTTGTATTTGCACCAGGAACGGTGACGGTGTTGGTCACAGGAGCTGGGCAATCAATTGAAAGCTGACGAACGAATGAATATTCATCATGACTGTCTGTCGATTTGACTGTCACCGTAGCGCTGTGACTGCCATATTGAGGTGTCAATTGTCCAGTCGAGTAAGGGCCGAAAGCAACTCCAAAATCATTGGGAGCATTGGGGGTGTTAGGTAGCGGCCAATCTTTGCCATCGATAGTAGCGGACACGCTATTTATCACAGGGGGCTTCTTCCCAACTGAGACGTTACTTGGGTAGTTACTCAGATTGATTGACAAACCAGCCGAGCAGGTCAAGGTGACGGCCTGGACAGGCGTAGGGCAAGTATCGTCGATATGTTCCTCTCCGCTTAATTTCTTAACATAATTGTTCTGAACGGAGTCGTTTTTGACAGAATCTTGCGGAGTCAGGGTGGCTTTAAGCTCGACAGAAAGCGGGTAATGCTTGTCTATTCCCCCTGGAACATTCTGTGTGAACTTCTGAGTTCTGCCATCCAGATTGGGTCCCCCAAAAACTGTTGCATCGGGCACGACACCTGATGGGGTTGAATTTTGAGAAGTTGCTGGCGTGCTCCAGCCGTTTACAACTGTCCACTCGATATCCCAAGTCCCGTCGTTTTTACCATCGACTTTGTGGCAACTGGACGATGACTGGATGTTGCTACTTCCTGACCATTGTGGGCCATTATTGTCGCTCGCGCTGGCCGAGGTAGTAGTAAATGCGAAGGCACTCGTTGCCATCGCAAACCCCAACACTGCCGTCATGCCAGCCTTGCGAGAAAGGCCTTTCTTCGGGGAATGCGGGGAGTCGTAACTAATTATTTCATTGGGCATGAGATCTCCCTTGTAGTTGAGTCGTTGCTTACTCGCTAACTCTCTAAAGAAAAGATGTTGCTATGCAAGGTGAACATGGTCGTTAGACGACAATGACAGACACTGGACCATTCATGTCCGCGGTCATATTTGTTAATTGACAGGCTAAGGAATTAATGCAGAATCCCTCGAGCTTTGGCCACGCGCACCGCGCCCTCGCGACCGCCCACACCAAAGAATCTGTAGAGCGCCATCGTTTCGTGCCGCACAGTTGAAACGCTAAATCCGATTTCGTCGGCAATATCAGCATTGGTATGGCCTTCAGCAATCAGTTTGAGAACAGAGATTTGACGAGCCGTTAATGACTGCTGTTTTGAGTTCGGATGAAAACCACTAATCACCTGGGGGAATTGCAGGCCGGTGTCCGCAGGAAGAGTTGCGTCATGATCAGCATTTTGAAACACAAGCTGATTGTCGAGTGAACCCGTTGCGCCAAGCAGGCTCAAATACAGGGCAAGGGAGGTAGCGATCACCGTGGCTTGAGTCCGGATGGAGTTAAGGTCAACAGGCTCTTCAGCGAGGATGAATTGGACAGCACCGACAGTCTCATGCGGCAAAGCCAGCGGCCAGACCACCATCGGCTCGTAAGGTAAATCAGATTGGGGACCGAGCCAGGGATAGGCATTACGCACTTCATCAGCAGTCAGCATGATTATCGGTTCACCAGTGATCACTGCGTCGCTCATGGGAGAACTGTCCCAAAGTGAAAGGCTTTCGTATGGTGCCAAACTTTGATGAGGCACCCCGTAGGAGCCGACAACGTGTAGTGCTCCAGATATGTCGAACAAACTTATAGAGGCGGCCCGACACCCGTATTTACCCATCATTTTCACGACTGCGTATTGGGCAATCCGATCACACGTGGGGCGCGTCATGAGAAAGCGGAGCAAGGCTAAGTGACCGTTTGCGCGAGTGCCCGTAAGCCCGCGCCTTCTTTCAAGTCCCGTAGGCGAGGCCTGCTCGTGAGGCGAGGCCTGCTCCTGGCCGGGAACGCCATTGAGATTCGTTTCTGATTCCGTGGTCACGAACGCGCTCCGAGTCTTGTTGGCACCGAATCTGGTACGTATTTATTTTGGGCCAGCGCTTCTTTGGGAGTCAACGCGATGATCGTTAAATGAAGTCATAATGCGGATGACTGAGGATTTGCCAAGGTTTCATGGCATCTCGTGCGGGTGATTTGGCTGTTGAAGCAATGGGCTAGTGCCAGCGAATCGGGCGACCGATAGCCTTGGACCTCGAGAATGTGATCGCCTCAACATTTTGAGGGGATTTTTTCTTTGGGATGCTAGCTCAATGGTAGAGCTGCGGACTTTTAATCCGTAGGTTCGGGGTTCGAGCCCCCGGCGTCCCACCAAGACATTCAACGTGGCACTTGGTGCTCCACAACTGTTACTTCGCTCAGTTATTTGCGGGTGATAGCTCGGCGGAGTCTTGCAGCCTTCGAGCGAGCTTGAGTCATCCTGGTAGGCCGAGGTGGAACGAAGACGTCGCTCATGGCTCCAAGGATTGCGGCAACGGCAGCATTCACAGGTATTTCCTCGATAGCGCGGTCTTTGACCTCTTCGGGACCTTCCAATCGAGTACCGAGCACTTCAAGATTGCCCACCACGTTGACTCCGGACGCCTTGATCGCGTCGACATACGTGGCCGCATATCGTGCCGCCATGTCTAAAGCCCATTGAGGTGTTTGGAGTTTTGCTTCCCCGGCATCTGGAGTTCGCCCTTCAACCATGCCCTTGATCAATCCATCGTGCACCGCATTGCCATAGGGCCGCCAGCCTTTGCTGCCACCAACAGCTTCGTTTAGGCAGCGCAGTAGTTCACTTTCAGCTGCGGTCATAGAGCGATTGAGGCTGTGTGTTCGATGCTTGAGTAGGGAGTTCTTAGGGAGGCCAAGTAGGAGTTCGAAATCCGTATAGATGCCATCGCGATTTGCATCGTCGACAACAACTACGGTGACTCGGTCACTTCCAACAATTTTGGCCCAACGCTCAACCACGATGTCATGGCGATGGCGGGTCCAGAAAACTTCCGACTTAGGCTCTTTTTCGCCAGCGTTCAACACGTTGTTCAACCAGTGGATGTACCCATTCTCATAACCGGACTTCAAAATTTGCTGCCATGCCGACGGGAGAATCTGGCCAAAGTTTCTCAAAGTAACGACGATGTGGACATTCTCTTTGCCTATTCGCTCAATGATTTCGCGCGCCTTAGCATCGTCAGACTCGGCGAAGAATTCACTTGAACACACGGTTATACCCGGGAACTTGTGGGCGCTTTTTACGAAGTTCTCCCACAGTGAGGGGTCTGGGGCTGCGGCGCCGCCGACCTTCCAACCAAGGCGTCGATCCATGGCGCTGGAGGCCAGATTTCGGTGGGCCTGAGCAGTGCCTGGGTACTGCACATTCCATTCGTGAAGTTCTGGGCGCGCGTGCGCGAGGGCATCTTGAATCGCAGTGGTTCCGGTCTTGTGAACCCCGATGTGAAGCAAGATTTGCCCGGGCTGGAGATTGGCTGCATTCCCTTTTTCTCGACCAGTCATTAAGTGATTCTATCTTTCACCATGAAAAGGCGTGACAAAAGTTCACTGAGCATGCACACTAATCGGGCAAGACCCATGCGATTGTCCCCCAGCCGCACGGGTCTTCGCATGTCCGGGGCTAGTGCCGTGACTCAAATAGGCCCAGCATGGCGGCAAAAGTCAGTACAGATCGAGGCGCGTATGCCGTTCGCCAGAGCCCGCCATGGATGGCGTTGTTTGACAATAGTTCCAATGGATGGGCTAAGGCGGTGGTCGGCTTAGCCTTGGAATTTGGGTTGCGTAAGTCGTGCACCAGCAGTCCAGCCATCAGAGCCGTTGAGGTAGCAGGATCAAAAACTTCAATGCCAAATCTTGCAGCACCGCTGTAACCAGCTTTGAGCGCACGATTCTTGATCACCGATTGCGTTCGGGTCATCGGAGCAATGTTTATGGAAGTTGCGATTCCGGCATCTCGAGCGACAAGGGCTCGCCAACCTTGGATGTGTTTGGCCAACGCATAGTTGGGGCCCTGCTGCTCGATGAGTGAATCGTTGAGCCCATGCGTTTCATCGACGTGAGCCGTTATCACTGAATAGTTAGGTTTGAATTTCTTCACAGCGCGCAATGGCACTTGTAAGACTGAGGTCACGCCACGGGCTTTCCAGCGCCTTCGAGATTCCACTACGGCTGCATCCGGCACCAGATAAACATCTGCGGGTGTTGCCAGATATGCGAGTGAAAACGCGGGGTTTGTTGCCATGAGGTGTTGCACGATGAGGTCAGTTGCAACGCTCAACTGCACGTGTTTGGCGCCGTCAGCGTAGGCGTAGGAGCCTAGGGTGAGTGGTTCTTGAATGCGTGTGAGCCACTTCAAAATCTCCGGTGTGTGCCGAACAAGATCAATGCCTGCGAGTTCGGCGACGACCTCATCCTCGTCAGGATGAACGACGGGCATTTCCGACTCACCATCAGCGATCGGGATATACAAACGCCCAGATGTTGCACGGGCGATCCCGATAAGTCGTTGCCAAGTCGCAGGATTAGGCAGGTCAATTGCGTGAACGCTTGCACCCCACCGCAGCAATGACCGAGTCGGTGCCATCTCTGCACCAGCGCCGAGCACCGCAATATGAAGGTCGCTGAGGTCGAGCCAGTCAGGGTTGTCCAAAACACAGTGCAAGGCAGTTGCGAAGTCCGGCTCAGCAACCCCTTCAGCTACCCAAAGGTCAAGTTGGCGACGCAGGTCGTCAGTGAAGAGTCGTTGGCCTCGATAAGGAACAGAGAAGCCAGTCTCACCCGGTGCGTGCCCGCGAATGACTGCCGTGGCCGGTGAAGTCGACTCTGCTAGAGCCTCATCGAAAGTCATGGTTCGACCATTGCGGGTGAATTGGAAGCGACGATGCGTTGAATCCAACCCAGCTTGAGCAGTTGGCACCACTTGATTGGGTTGCTGGGCGATGGCAAGAACGGAATCACGAACTGGCTTGAGATACCCGTGACGCCAATCATCGGTGTGTTCAATATGAGCCGCGATGGCTGGGGCTATTTCGCGGATGCTGTCCGCAAAAATGGCCCGGCCCGTGGCTAGGGATGAACTTCTGCCGTCTCCGCCAACGGGAAAGGCAACGCCTTCTCCAAAGACACGATCAGCATTAGCGGGCATTTGGTCACACTAGTCCGATTCGCTAGATGCGCGAGTTGAGGAGCTTTCGATAGTAGGCAATTTCACTTGTTCGATTGATCCCGACGACTCCAACCAGCCCAGATGCGTCTCGGTACTCAGCAATGCAGTTGCCGTCAGCATCGCTATCGATAATTACAACCTCGCTACCCATACTTGGGATGCCAAAGGATTGAATTTGTAGGTCATATTGATCTGACCAAAACCCGGGCACATTGGCGAAGGGCGCAAGGCTAATTTCGGTACCGGTCAGGAGTTGGCCCATCACTTTGCCAGCGTAGGTACCCATCTCTCCCGCAGCAGTCCAATGCTCGATACGTCGGACCTCTGGACCAAATAACGCGTTGGGATGCCTTGCAATGTCGCCACAGACCACGACAGGTTGGTCAGTGCCGACCGCCCTTAAGAATCCGTCGGTGAGCACTCCGTTCACGAGATCAAGGTTGTTATCGTCGAGCCATTCGGTGTTAGCGCGCGAACCCACTGCCTCAATGACCACGTCGGCTTCGATGCGTGTTCCGTCGTCCAGCAGCAAGCCAGTGACCGACCCTTGACCTGATTCTGCGCCCAGGAATTCAACAACGGACGCATCCAAAATGAAACTCACGCCTTCAGCTCGATGTTTCGCTGCGATCCGTTCGCCAAGTTCGAGACCTATTGCGCTCGCCAACGGCGTGGTCTCGGGCGAAATCACCGTGACCTGACAACCGCGCGCAATCGCGGCAGCGGCAACTTCACATCCAATAAACCCAGATCCCACAATCACGATTCGGGCATCTGGTTTTAGATGAGGTTCAAGTTCTTGCGCATCATGCAAGGTGCGCAAAGTGAAGCGACCTAGAGTCGGCCCGGGAATAGCTAACTGCCTGGAACGTAAGCCTGAGGCAATCACGAGGCCATCAAAGTGGCGAGTCACCTCTTCACCTTCGGGGGTGCGCACGAGCAGCGAGCGGGTGGCCAGATCTGCGGCTTCAACACGGTGTCCAAGGAGCCACGTGAAGTCCGTTGCACTGCGTTTGAGTGGCATGGCTGCCTGCCCGACAATCGGTGCTTTCAGTGCTTCCTTAGACACAGACGGACGATAAATCGGGGTTTCCGGCGAGATAAAGGCAATTTCTTCGGCATATCCGGACCCTCGAAGGGCTTCGGCGGCGCGGACTCCGGCAATGCCAGTTCCCACGACCACAACACCATTCATTTGGGGCACGGTACCCGCAGGGTCAGGGGATCTCGTAGATTGCGTCAGATGAGCGTCATTGAGCACTACATCTTGACCCTGCGCTGCGCCGACGGGCCGGGCATCGTGCATGCCATCACCGGTTCGCTTTTGGAAGTCCAAGGCAACATTTTGGAACAAGCCCAGTTCACTGATGAAGACTCAGGTGTGTTCAGTTTGCGCACCAAGTTTGAATCCCCGCTTGCACTTGAAGATGTGCGAAAAACTGTTACTGCACAGGTAGCGCAATTTAGTCCGGAGATGACTTTGCGCCGCGAGAGCGATCGACGCCGGGCATTGATCATGGTGTCCAAGCACGACCATTGCTTAATCGATTTGCTTTACCGCCACGAGATCGGCGAATTGCCAATTGAGATTCCTCTGATTGTGTCCAATCATCCTGACTGCGAACGCATCGCTCAGCGCCATGGGATTCCTTATGCGTACTTACCAGTAACGGCGGAAACCAAGGTTGAGCAGGAAGCGGAATTGCTTCGACTGACTCAAGAGCACAACATTGATGTCGTGATTCTTGCGCGCTACATGCAGGTGTTGTCTGATGATTTGTGTTCGAAGCTTTCTGGCCGAATCATCAATATTCATCATTCATTTCTTCCTGGCTTCAAGGGTGCGCGCCCATATCACCAAGCCCATGATCGTGGCGTGAAACTCATTGGTGCCACAGCACATTTTGTAACTGCGCAGCTTGATGAAGGCCCAATCATCGAACAAGAAGTTGAACGTGTAACTCACGCACATTCAGCCAACGACCTCGCTGAAATTGGTCGCGACGTGGAACGTCTCGTACTTGCACGCGCAGTCCGGTTATTCGCCGAAGACCGCATCATGCTGGCTGGGCGCCGGACTGTCGTATTCAAATAGAAGAGACTGACGGTTACTCGCTTAGTGCGGATTGGTAAACGATCAGAGTTTGTTCTGCGATTGCATCCCAGCCGAAATGCTGAACAGCACGCGCTCGACCAGCCTTACCCATACCTTCAGCGCGAGCACCATCTGCCGCGAGCGAATTCACAGCTTGGGCGAAATCTGTTTCAAATTTCGCGTGATCTTGGGCGTCGTAATGCACAAGTAAGCCGGTGGTGCCATCGGCGACCACCTCAGGGATCCCGCCAACGTCACTAGCAATCACTGCGGTTTCACAAGCCATAGCTTCTAGATTCACAATGCCCAAAGGCTCATAGATTGATGGGCAAAGGAAGGCACGCGCATGCGAGAAAAGTTGAATCAGCTTGGCACGATCTACCTGTTTCTCAATCCAAATCACGCTGTCTTGCCCGCGAGCTTCCCGCAGTTCTCGAACCGCATTCGCAGTTTCGACTTCTATTTCGGGGGTGTCAGCAGCTGACGCACACATCACGAGCGGAATATCCCCCTCGAAGTTCTTGGCAGCGCGAAGGAGATGCACGAGACCCTTTTGTCGAGTGATTCGACCGACGAAAAGCACATAAGGCTTATCTGGGTTGATCCCGAACTCTTCAAGCGTGCTGGTTGCCGAGTTGGGTTTGTAAATTGAAGTGTCGATGCCGTTATGAACAACGTGCACTCGTTCTGGATTAACGAACGGATAGGCGCTCAGCACGTCATTGCGCATGCCATTGCTCACGGCAATCACGGCTTTGGCTTCTGCATAGGAAGTTCGCTCAACCCAAGAAGAGAGTCGATACCCGCCGCCAAGTTGCTCTTCTTTCCAAGGGCGCAAGGGTTCAAGGGAATGTGCGGTTATCACGTGGGGAATCCCATACAACAACGAAGCCGTGTGTCCAGCAAAGTTTGTGTACCAGGTGTGCGAATGAACCAGATCCACGTCAGACAGAGCCATCGCCATTTCAAGATCAACACCCAGCGTCTGCAACGCAGGGTTTGCTCCGTGCAGGCTGGTTGGTACGGGGTGAGCCGTTGCATCGGTGCGATGACCGCCGAAGCAGTGCACATACACAGGAGTGAGTCGCTTCAACTCGTGTACGAGTTGGTCAACATGAACACCTGCTCCGCCGTAGATTTCAGGTGGCCATTCTCGAGTCAGGATTCCTATGCGCACGCGCTGAGCATATGCACTGAGTTGTACTTAGTGCGAGGCCACTTGGGCAGTATGGTTACTAGGTGAGTAGCGGACCGCATGTGCTGTGTATGGTCCTCGCCGGTGGTGAGGGAAAGCGTTTGATGCCCCTCACTGGGGACAGAGCTAAACCAGCAGTGCCCTTTGGCGGTTCGTACCGTTTGATCGACTTTGTCCTCTCGAATCTCATTAATGCTGGCCTGCGCCGCGTATGCGTGCTGACCCAATACAAGTCACATTCACTGGATAGGCATGTGACGCAAACTTGGCGGATGCCGACGTTGCTTGGCGATTACGTCACTCCGGTTCCAGCCCAACAGCGCCTAGGCCCACGTTGGTACACCGGCAGTGCAGATGCAATTTTTCAAAGTTTGAATTTGGTCTATGACGAAGAACCGGATTACGTCGTGGTTTTCGGTGCTGATCACGTGTATCGCATGGATCCCATGCAGATGATTGAAGCCCATATTGCTTCCGGGGCAGGCGTAACAGTTGCGGGTATTCGGATGCCTAAAGCCGAGTCCAAAGACTTCGGGGTGATTCAAACTGCAGCAGACGGCGAGACGATCGCCAACTTCTTGGAAAAACCCATTGATCCGCCAACGATCCCAGGCGACGATCAATCCTGTTACGCCTCGATGGGTAATTACGTTTTTTCCACCGACGTGTTACTCGAAGCGCTGCGAGTCGATGCAGCAGATCCGTCTTCTTTGCACGACATGGGTCACAACATCATTCCGATGCTCACCGCTCGTGGTGTAGCAAAGGTGTATGACTTTGCTACCAACATCGTTCCCGGTGCCACCGAACGAGACAGCGGCTATTGGCGTGACGTGGGTTCCCTTGATACCTATCACGATGCCCACATGGATTTAGTTTCCGTGCATCCCATTTTCAATCTTTACAACCGTCGCTGGCCGATCTTGTCGAACCTGCCGTCGTTACCCCCTGCCAAGTTTGTCGAGGGTGGCAATGCTCACGAATCAATGGTGGGCGCAGGAACAATTATTTCTGGTGCGCATGTGCGCACGTCCGTAATTTCTTCGAACGTCTCAATTAGTTCCGGTGCCTATGTTGAAGGCAGCGTGATCATGCCGGGTGTGCGCATTGGTAAGAATGCTGTCGTTCGAAGAGCGATTCTTGATAAGAACACCGTTATCCCAGATGGCGCACAAATTGGTGTTGATCTTGAACGCGATCGCGGTCTTTACACCGTTAGCGATGGCGGGATTGTTGTTCTAGGCAAAGGCACCCTGGCTGAGCGATGAAAGCCTTCAGCATATTTTCGCTCATTGTGGTGAGTGCAGTCTTGATCAATCCAGCAAGCGCGAGCGCAGCTCAACTGCATAAGCCTGCGATTATTGGTGGCAGCGCAGGTTCAATTGACAACTCGCCTTGGCAAGTGTTCATCGTGATGCGCGGCACCTCTCAATGTTCGGGTTCATTGGTTTCCCCAACGATGGTGGTCACCGCAGCACACTGTTTAGTCGGTTATGCAGCAAACGACATCCGCGTGTGGGCTGGCATCAGTAAAACTAGTGAACGTTCTTTGACGCAAGAAATGCCGGTGGCGTCGACGAATGCTAACCCGAGTTTTGATGTGCGTACTTTCTCCAATGATATTGGTGTCATTACCCTTGGTAAGCCAGTCGATATCACTGGCAAGGTGTATCCGATCGCTCTACCCTTTGGCGTCACGCCAAGCACTTGGCCGGCAGCCGGAACAGCGGGAACGATCTCTGGTTGGGGTGTCACATCACCAAGCAATGCGGCGACTTCAGATCAACTTATGCGAGCAGAAGTGAGCGTCCTTGCCGGACCTGCTGAACCATGTGGGCAATACGGCCCAGATCTGGATCCCGCACAAGATGTTTGTGCCGGTTCTCCCGTTGGAGCCGTTGATGCTTGCCAAGGCGACAGCGGTGGCCCACTAGTTATCCAAGGAACAGTGCCGATTCTGGCTGGCCTTGTCAGTAGTGGAAACGAATGTGCAAAAGCTGGCTACCCAGGTTTGTACACGAGAATCACCTCGTTTCTGCCTTGGCTGCAGCAGCAGGGGAGTATCGCGACGGCCGCACCTGAAGCACCGACAGAACTCGTTGCAACCAACCTTGGAAGCAGAGTCGGCGTCACTTGGAAGGCTCCATCAAACACGGGATCGGCTTCAACAATCTGGACTGTTACCGCCGCACCTAGCGGGCAAATGTGCGTCACCGCCTCGACCACCTGCGAATTCGATGAGTTACCTAGCGGACAAGAGTTGAGTTTTACCGTTGCCGGAAAAAACTCTTTTGGGACTGGACCCGTCGCGAGTATTTCTCCACAGTTTTCCAGTGTCACGAAGATACGAAAGCTGGGAGCTGTTATTCCAGTGAAAAGGATTGCTAGCTGGGCCGGAATTACCAGTCAAGCCAAGCTTGTAACTATCTCGGAAAGCCCACGTATTTGTTCAGTAAAGGCGACCGACGTTGTCTTGAAGAAGCGTGGTGCTTGCGTAGTCTCACTGAGTAGAGGAAAGATTTCTCATCACGTTGCAATAGCCGTCGTTTAGCGCGTTAGTCATCAATTTGGTGACGCTCGACGCTCACCACACGTGGAGTGCCATCCGGAGCGAAAGCCCGATGCACCACGATGAAGGATCCAGGTGAGAGCTTGGGATCCCAGTACGGACGCGATGGATCGTCACCTAAAGTTTTCGCGACAGTCTCTAAAATTGTTGGCATCACTGGCCGGTGAGAGCAAATAACCAACGGTTGTTGCTGACTCGCGAGATCACGCATTCGGCTTGCCACGCGCTTTGGATTCTCCAAGAAGCGCTCTTCGCTAAGAGATGCCTCAGGGATCACAGGTACTTGAATGGACTTAGCAAACCGCTTCACGCTTTGGGTGCAGCGTTGTGCATCAGAGGAATGGACCGCCGTAATTCCGTAGGCATCGAGGAGTGGAATCAAACTTTTAGCTTGGCTTCGGCCCTTGCCATTAATTGGACGATCGTAATCGTGGCGACCATCGAAGTCCGAACGTTTCACTGCTTGGGTGTGGCGCAAAATAATGAGCGGTTGTGTCGGTGGCAGCGTTGCAGCCTGCTCTACCAAGGTGACGTCGTGGGCGTAGGTGAGCAAATGCCGCGCGCTTTGAATGTTCACCCATCGCAGTTCATCAACTTCGTCATTCGGTTGGAATTCTTCTTCGGATCGCAGGTGTGCAACCCAATAGTCAACCGTTTTGGATTGACCAAGTGCCGTGTAGTTCTGGGTGGGAAGCCGGGCACCAAGAACAGCCTGAATCCCGGTTTCCTCGTCACACTCGCGAATGGCGGCACTGATGACATGCTCACCTGGGTCGATCTTTCCCTTGGGCAAAGACCAGTCGCTGCGATGTGGGCGATGAACTGCCAAAGTTTCATAGCGCCCTTGTGTTCCGCGAAGGAGCACGACCCCGGCTGCGCGCACGACTTCAGTGGAATTTGTTTCACTCATGATGAAATCAATCCTGAATTATGTGCTGCGTGACGAGTTTTCTCCCACAGGTCCACGAACTCGAATCGCGAATCCATTTCAGCTTCAAGTTCAACACCGTGCAGGAGGCCGAGTGCATATCCTGTGCTGCCACTTGTTGAATCCTGCTGGGCAAGTTCACGCAGGAATTCTTGTGCCACAAATGCATCTTGATGGTCGCCAAGCACTTCAGTGATGCTCGAGAGCGCTTTGCCAAACTTCCCGACCTTCCCACCAAAGATGGGCGTAATGCAATCAACGGCATACCGGGCACGCTTGGCTTTAATGCGAGCAACATGCCATTCATGTGCCGCGCCACCCAGCTCAAGTGAACTGCAAGACTTTCGCAGCACTCGCCAAGTCTTGGCCACCAGTTCGGGGAGAACTTCTTCACAGGCCTGATAGGCGTCATCAAGAAGTTTGGGCGCACGTGCCGCCTCAATGAGATCTTGCACGAGATAGGTATGGCGATCACTGCGAATAGCAGCCAGCGCACCTTGTCGAGCCACGGCAATCCGCCGATCGAGTGCTTGCTTTATAAAGTCTGCAACAGCGGGCTGGGACTCCTGTGGAATAAGTGAGACATGTGCGAGCAGGCGTTTTTCTAGAACCTCGCTGTCGCGAATGAGGCCCATTTCGTCAGCAAGCCAAGCGAGTTCCTCGCTGAGCCCGGATGACCACTCGCGGTTGAGGAGCGGTTCGAAGGTTCGCAACACACTGCGAAGCCGGCGCGCACTGACGCGAACTTGATGCACAGCATCGGGAAGGTTGCGTCGCACCGCGACGTCAGCGAAAACCAAATCACGTACATGGCTGGCGATCGTTGCTCGAATTGCATCAGCTGCCATCCCGGTAGGGCCTGGCATTGGGAGCTCAGGGACATCCGCTGGTGCGGAAGCACGCGGACCAAGGGCCAAGGCGGCCTTACTCATTGAACTAGGAGCTGCCCCCGCAGCCATCAGCGCATCGCGGGCAGCCGACATCACTTGATTGGCGAGGTGCGAATCGTTGGCTTGAAGTTCAATCTCGATTTCCCGAAACACCGAGACCACGACACCTGATCGGTCGAGAACCTGCACAACATCGTCAACAAGTTCAATAAGTGAGAGACCATCGTCGGAAAGGAACACGTGTGGAGTGCGGTTAGTGCGGAGTTCAACAACAGGTGCTAAAGGTTGATCTTGGATGAGTGGCGCGATGATGTCGACAAGTTCTGCAGGGACCTGGCCAACAGCGCCAGCATTCAACGGTGCGTGGAGTTCATCGCGAACGCCTTCATGGGCATCTGGCACAGGTAATTTGAGATGCCAACCCGCATCAAGGCCGCCCTCGCGCCTGCGCATGGTCACTCGCCAGCGAAAAAGCGACAGTTCTTCAGTGTCGTGATAGACGGCGGTTAAGTTGATTGCCGGTTGCTCCTCAACTCTGGCTGCCAAACTTGATAAGTCAGGAAGTACAAAAAGCGGGTGAACTCTGAACTTAAGTTCCACCTCGCGGTGTGTGGTTGGGTTGCTCACAGTGTTCCGGTTGGCCGTGTGCGAGCAATCAACGTTTCTTGATAGTCAAGAAGTAAGGATCCGTCATCAGCTTTGAGATGCCTTGTCCATTCCCCATTGGAATCCAGTTCCCATGAGGCGAAATTCGGACTCATCGCCATATCGAAGAGATCGTTTAGCCAAGCAATCTGCGAAGGTTCGACAAGGCGAACAAGTGTCTCAACGCGACGATCAAGGTTTCGGTGCATCATGTCGGCAGAACCGATCCACACTTCACGATCCCCGCCGTTTTCAAAACAGAATGCTCGTGAATGCTCAAGGAACCTACCCAAGATGCTAATGACACGGACGGTCTCGCTTAATCCAGGAACGCCCGGACGCAGGGCACAGATACCTCGAACAAAGACCTGAATAGGTACACCAACGGATGCAGCCCGATACAGCGCATCAATCACAGGTTCATCTACCAGGGCGTTGCACTTGATGCGAATCCCTGAAGGCAAGCCAGCGAGGTGATTACTTATTTCGCGATCAATCCGCTCAATGAGTCCGGTGCGCACAGAGTGTGGGGCGACCATTAAGCGTGAGTAAGTGGTGTTCATCGAATAACCCGACAACACATTGAAGAGATTTGAAATATCCTCGCCAACATCTGGTGAGCAGGTTAAAAGCCCCATGTCTTCATAGAGACGAGCGGTTTTTGGATGGTAGTTTCCCGTGCCAAGGTGGCAGTAACGGCGAAGCTGATCGCCATCATTTCGGACAACCATCGAGGCTTTGACATGGGTTTTTAGACCGACCAGACCGTAGACCACATGCACGCCTGCTTGCTCGAGTTTGCGGCTCCAGTCGATGTTGTTTTGCTCATCGAAGCGGGCCTTAATCTCAACGATTGCTAGAACTTGTTTGCCATTTTGCGCTGCGGTGATGAGTGAATCCACGATGGGTGAATCCCCTGATGTGCGGTAAAGGGTCTGCTTGATAGCCAAGACATGGGGGTCATTAGCGGCTTGCTCTAAGAAGAGTTGCACGCTGGTGCTAAACGAGTCATATGGATGGTGCAACAACACATCATGTTCGCGCACCACTGCAAAAATATCGGGTGGAGTGGAAGACTCAACTTCAGAAAGTTGACGTGAAGTGCGGCCCACAAAGCGCGGCTGTTTCAAATCTTGGCGATCAAGATCGACAAATGCCCACAGGCCAGTGAGGTCTAGTGGTCCGGGCAAACTAAACACTTCGTTAGCGGTGACGTCGAGTTCGCTAATTAAGAGTTCGAGCACGTACGGATCGATTGAGGCTTCAACTTCAAGGCGCACAGGTGGACCAAAACGGCGACGCATGAGTTCGCGCTCAAGGGCGAGCAGCAGATTCTCTGCATCATCTTCTTCAACTTCCACATCTTCATTTCGAGTCACTCGGAAACTGTGATGTTGAAGGATTTGCATACCAGGGAAGAGCTCATTTAGGTGTTCGGCTATTAAGTCTTCTAATGGCACGAAACGCTGCGACCCTAAAGCAACGAAGCGTGGCAATGAAGGTGGCACTTTCACGCGAGCAAAGAGTTCGTTGCCAGTGATGGGATTTCGTACAACAACAGCCAGATTCAGTGAGAGCCCGCTGATGTAAGGAAAGGGGTGCGAGGGGTCAACAGCAAGTGGGGTAAGTACTGGGAAGACTTGCGCGTGAAAAAAGGAATCGAGCGAGATGCGCTCATCTTGGGAGATTTGCTCGTAACGCAGGAGCTCAATCCCGTTGGCAAGCAAACCTGGAAGAATTTCGCCTTGGAAAACTTGAGCATGCTCGCGCTGAAGCGCATGCGCTCGTTCCCAGATTGACTCAAGAACTTCTTTCGGGTTGAAGCCGCTCGCGGATCGCACAGCCATGCCGGTTGCGATGCGTCGCTTAAGCCCTGCCACGCGAACCATAAAGAACTCATCGAGGTTGCTGGCGAAAATTGCCAAGAACTTCGTGCGTTCCAGAATTGGGAGATTTTGATCCTCGGCAAGCTCAAGAACTCGCTGATTGAAAGCAAGCCAAGATAGTTCTCGGTCCAAGAATCGATCTTTAGGAAGCGCTGGTGTCTCAATACTCACTTGCGCATCGTGTCATATTCAGATGAACAATTCTTGGCCGCTAGATGGCCACTTCATGTCGATACATGACATCTGCGTCCCAGCGGGCAAATCCCAGGGCTTCGTAGAGCTTGATCGCTGAGGTGTTGGTGGCATCTACATAGAGCATGCATTGCGATAAGCCGCATGATCGCAGGTGATGTAGCCCAGCGAGCGTGAGCGCTTTACCGAGGCCTTTGCCTTGCAAGTTTGGATCTACACCAACGACATAGACCTCGCCGATGGCATCGTGAATGTGAGCATCGCTGCCGGGTTCATCGACTAAGCCATGAATTTTTGTCCAGTGGAAACCGAGCATTTTTTTTGTTTCTCGGTCTTGGGCAACGAAGAAACCGGGCACGGAAAACCAGGGCTCATCCATGCGCTGATGAAGATCTTCGATGGTCCAGTCGCCTTGTTCGCCATGGTGAGCGAATGCGAGAGCGTTCATGGCAACCCATTCTTCATCATCTTGGCCAGGAAGAAATGTGCGAAGTTCAACATCATCAGTGAAGACCGCTTGGGGTAGCGGAGCTAGTAAAGATCGACGCATCTGCAAGAGCGTACGGATATGGCGAAAACCCATGTCTTGAGCCCAAACGCCAGCCACTGACTGGTCGCCATGCGCCCACATACGTAGGTCGCCCGAAGGCGTCGCACCAATAATCTCCTTGATCAATTCAGTGCCGACGGCTTGGCTGCGGTGTTGTGGCGCGAGAGCTATTTCAGTGATTGGACCTTCGACCTTGTCCGTGACATCCAGATGTGCGTACCCGATGAGCTCGTCATTGTGTGACAGCAGGAAGTGCAGGCTTTGATCGTCGCCGCCGTGGCGCAAGTGCAAAAAGACATGTTCCGAAACGGGAGAAAGCCCATCGTGGAGTGCAATAGCGTCAATGAGGTCAACAGCTTTTGCTATTTGATCAACGTTCAACTTTGAGACAATTTGCAGGCCATCCACAGTTAGTCCAGCCCAACTTCAACTTCTCGATCAGCTTCCTCGAGAACGGCCATCGTGGCTTCATCCATATTCTGTGGAACAAATCGGTAGCCGACGTTGCGTACGGTTCCAATGAGGGCCTCGTATTCAGCGCCCAGTTTTGCGCGCAAACGCCGAACATGTACATCCACGGTACGGGTGCCGCCGAAGTAGTCGTAGCCCCAAACTTCCTGCAACAACAATGCACGCGTAAACACTCGTCCGGGGTGCTGGGCGAGGAATTTTAAGAGTTCGAATTCTTTGAAAGTGAGGTCGAGTGCTCTGCCACGCAATTTCGCGGTGTAGGTACCTTCATCGATCGTCAACTGACCGCTTCGGATCTCTTCACTGTCTGGTGCGTGTGAATCCATTTCAGGAACAGAGCGAGATGCAGCAAGGCGCAACCGGGCTTCAACTTCCGCAGGTGAAGCGGTGTCGAGAAGCACTTCATCGATACCCCAATCCCATTGGATTGCCGACAAGCCACCTTCAGTGGTGACAAGCACTAGGGGTGCACTGATGCCCGTTTGCTGCAGGAGCCGAGTTAAACCGCGAACTGCTGGTAAATCGCGCCGGCCATCAACCAAGAGCACATCGCACTCAGGAGCGTTCAAAAGAGCGGTCGGTTCAGCAGGCAACGTTCGCACTTGGTGGGTGAGGAGCATGAGAGCCGGAAGTACTTCAGCGGAAGATTCCAGGGCTCGAGTGAGTAAAACGATTCTCAACTCGTTCACCTCCCTCACGGTTGTTGCGAGACAATGCTCCCATGAACCTTCCCACGTCGGCCACGCTGGTGGCTGCCGATGGAGTCCAGCTGGCCATCACACTGACTCCAGGAGCTGGATCAGTGGCTTTTGTAGTGGTGCATGGATTCTCTGGACATGGCCAACATGAACAGGTGCGTGCCATCGCGGGCCGGTTGGCCGCCTACGGATCGGTCATCACTTTGGACCTTCGAGGCCATGGCCGTTCAGGCGGCGAATCAACGGTAGGCATGTTGGAAGTGCTTGACGTAGATGCCGCAATCTCTTGGGCTCGTGACTTGGGCTTCACCACAGTGATTTCGGTGGGGTTTTCGCTGGGTGCCGCGGTCTGTATTAGGCAGGCAGCATTGGCACTTGATCCGGCCCACGGCACAGTCAATGACCCGATCCTGCATTCGCCTGTGGACGCGGTTGTGGCGGTAAGTGGTCCGGCCTTTTGGTACTACCGAGGCACACCGGTGATGCGCGGCTTGCATTGGCTGGTGGAAACTCGCACCGGCCGAGGTTTGCTCAGGATTCGAAATACCAGAATTCGCCCAGACGTTTGGCCGACCCCGAGGCCTATCGAGCCGGTTGTGGCCGCAAGCAAGTTAGGCCACACCCCTTTACTTGTGGTGCACGGAACGGCCGATCGGTATTTCCCAGTTGAGCATCCCAATGCGATCTACCGTGCAGCAGTGACCAGCGGCAATCCAGATGCCGACCTTTGGCTCCTTGATGGCATCGGGCATGCTGAAGCTGCAGTAGATATGGCAACGATCGACGAGATTGCGAAATGGGGATTGTCACGATGCTCGGACTAGTTCTGCTCCTGGCCGTACTCCTTATTGCCTCTGCATTTGGGCTGTGGCGCAAAAAAACCGATGGGCAAATGAAGTCGGTCGCGCTAGGAGCGCCAGTTCCCGTTGCTGATGATGACCCTGAGGTCGATGTGTTGACTGCTTCGGCCGGCGAACACGGCGGCGAGCAATTGACCGCTGAAATGCTTGGATCCCAGCTCGGCGAGCGGGCGACCATCGTGCAATTCTCAACGGCATTTTGTCAGCCCTGCCGCGCCACCCGCCGCATTCTTGACGAGGTGACATCCATGATTACGGGCACTACTCATGTTGAAATCGACGCGGAGGCGCACCTCGACCTGGTGCGTAAGCTCGATATTCGGCGCACCCCAACTGTGCTTGTACTTGATTCCCAAGGCCGGATTACGAAAAAGGCCGTCGGCTTGCCCCGAAAAGCCGATGTCATCGCTGCCCTAGGCGAGGTGGTGTGAGGCCCTGCTGCAAAGGTTTCGCACCAACTTTTTTTAACCTTGTTGTGGGGGAGTCACTGTGTTCTCCTTGAGGCATGTCTTCCTCAGCGATTTGTGATCCACAGGTAGAAGTCGATGTTCGTGGTCCACGCTTTGCCGCGGGGATCACAGTCGTGGTGCTTGCCATTTCATTGTTGACGATTGGCACTGCTGTTGCGGCCGTTCTGCTCATCATCCAGACCGTCGTTTTTGGATTGGGTGCGTTTGTTGGGCTTAAGGCTCAGCCCTACGGAATTATCTTCCGCAAGGTTGTTCAGCCACGGATCGCACCGGCTTCTGAATTTGAAGCGATTGCGCCTCCGCGCTTTGCCGCACTCGTAGGTTTTATCTTCACTGCGGTGGCACTTATCGGGTTAGCCACTGGAATCTCGGCAATTGCATATGTCGCAGTGGCATTTGCGCTCGCTGCAGCATTTCTCAATTCGGCTTTTGGTTTCTGCCTTGGTTGCGAAATGTTCCTGATCGGCAAGCGAGTATTTTCACGTTCAGTAAGCGCGTAATTTCCTAGTACACCAGCGCTTGAGTATCTGGCGCGAGAATTTCTTCCACAAAAGTTGCGGCTCCGGCGATGCGGATTCCAGAAATTATTTGATCTGGATTGATGTTGCGACGCTGTGCACACTGCGAGCACAAGGTAACTGTTCCGGTTTCCAGAACTGCAGCTAATAAGTCGTTGAGCGGAGCTGCGTGAGCCAGGTCAAATTTGCTTGCTCGACCGGGTAGTGCAAACCAGGCCGCTTCGCCTGTGAGCCATAACGACACCTGGACCCCCGAAGCCGCTGCCGTGGCCGCAACTGTGAAGCCTTGAGCGCAACGCTCAGCATCCTCTTGTCCGGCCGTGATTTTCAGGACTAATCGGGTCCGGCTATTCGCACTCATGAGAGGTAGGCTGCCCTACATGCTTGAAACCGTCTACACGAGCCTCCTCATTGGGGCGCTCGCCCTTGCCACTGGAGTCTGTTTTGTCATTGTTTTTCGGCTAATGAAGAGTCAAGGCTAGATACTCATGGATCCCAACACCACAGCTGCTGAGCTCGCCCCTATCTCCTGGTTGATTGGCCATTGGGTAGGTGTTGGCACCGGGCAGTATCCCTCGATCGAGGATTTCCGCTTTGGTCAGGAAATAAGTTTCAGCACTGATGGCCGCCCATTCTTGACTTATTGGTCGCGCAGTTGGCTGCTTGATGACGAAGGCAATCGAGTGCGCCCGCTGGCTTCTGAATCCGGATTTGTGCGTCCTCGCCCCGAGAACCATCTCGAAATGCAACTTTCACATCCCACCGGCTATTCCGAAATTTGGTACGGCAAGGTAGAAATCACTGGAATTGAACAAGCCCAAATCACTGGTGCCCGCGCCGAAATGCGCACAGACCTCGTTGCGCGCACACAAAGCGCAAAGGAATACACCGAAGGCCATCGACTGTATGGATTAGTCGAAGGCAAATTGCTGTGGACCTTCGATATGGCAGCGATGGGCGAGCCAGTGAGCAATCACCTGGCCGCCACCCTGCATCGCTCCGAGGAACCTTCGTGAACAAAGACTGGGAGCAGCGACTGCGCACTCACGGTTTTCGCATTACCCCGCAACGTCAACTGGTTCTTGAGGCAGTTGAACATCTACGCCATGGCACACCTGAAGAGATCTTGATAGAAGTTCAGCGCACTGCATCGGGAGTAAACCTCTCAACGGTGTATCGAACCCTTGAAGTACTTGAAGACGTTGACCTTGTGACACACGCACATATTGGGCATGGGGCGCCGACCTACCACGCTGTTGATGAAGACATCCACATTCATTTAGTTTGTGATACCTGCGGCAAAGTCTCAAGCGCGCCAAGTGCGATTGCGGATGCGTTTATTGCTGAATTACGATCAGAGCATAAGTTCGTGACCGATATTTCGCACATGGCAATGCATGGTGAGTGTGAATCATGCTTTGGAGTTCCTGGCGAAGACTTATTAAGGAACACGTGATGCGAGTTGCACCGTCGGAAGTAATTTTTGATCAAGGCATGCCTTGGCATTGCGGCGATCCACTTGGCGAGCAACGTCTACTTGCCCAAGGTGTTGGCATTGTCGACTTAAGCAATAGAAGCGTCCTGACTGTTACTGGGCCAGATCGCTTGAGTTGGCTCAATGACCTCATCACTCAGTTGGTGAACGCTCTTCAGCCAGGTGAGAGTGCATTGGGACTGATCCTGAGTCCCAATGGTCACGTTGAATATGAACTCCACCTTGTTGACGACGGCGACACTGCCTGGATTGTGACTCAGCCCGGGCAGGCCGAAACCCTGTTGGCATATCTCAACAGTATGCGTTTCATGTTGCGGGTTGAAGTTGCAGATGTCAGTGCTGACTTCGCCGTGGTGTGGGAGCCAAAGAGTGTCGTTGATCCTGACTTTCCAAGTTGGTTAGTGCCGCAGCCGTTCGCAGCTCGCGGATTTGCTGGCCGCGAAGTGGTGATTCCGCGGGCAGAACTCGAGGATCGCCTGGCTTTAGCGCCAGAGGCTGGTTCTTGGGCGCTAGAAGCTTTGCGAGTTTCTGCCGGAATGCCACGAATGAATTGCGAGACCGATCACCGCACGATTCCCAATGAAGTCAATTGGTTGAACTCGGCCGTGCATCTCAATAAGGGCTGTTATCGCGGACAGGAAACCGTGGCCAAGGTGAACAATCTTGGTCAACCACCGAGGCGGCTAACCCTGCTGCACCTCGATGGTTCAGCTGAAGAACTGCCTGTCCATGGCGATGTGATCTCACTTAACGGTAAACCCGTGGGTTGGATTGGCACAGCAGCGCGGCATTACGAAGAAGGAATGGTTGCCCTAGCAATACTCAAACGCAATGTTGGCGTTGGCGAAGAACTCCTTGTAGAACATGACTCAATTGTGATTACAGCAGTGGAGGATCCAGCTCCAACAAAATGGTGATGGGACCGTCATTGGTGAAGTTCACTTGCATATCTGCGCCGAACTTACCGGTGTGAACTGTTGCTCCAAGGCGACGCAGGGCATCGATACATTCTTGAACGAGCGGCTCGGCAATCGGCGCAGGGGCGGCGGCATCCCAACTGGGGCGGCGACCTTTTTTCGTGTCTGCGTATAACGTGAATTGGCTAATCACGAGCAAAGGTGCGTCCAGATCTCTGGCTGAAACCTCGCCGGAATCGCCATTGAAAATTCGTAGCTGAAAGATTTTTTCCGCCAGTTTTTGGGCGGTAGGCGCATCATCGGTGTGGGTCACGCCGATGAGAACCACTAGGCCGGGCCCCGAGAAGCTTCCAAGGACTTCGCCATCAACGCTGACGCTTGCCCCTAGGGCTCGTTGCACTAGCGCTCTCATGTACCCACCCTGTCATGAATGGTCTTGCCCATCAGTTACCTTGAGGTGGTGTTCTTTCAGGTGCAAAACATTGTGATCTTGGTGCTGTGGGTTCTCTTCCTTGGGTTGAAGATCTACGCATTCGCCGATTGTGTTCGTAGGCCAGCGCAGGCTTTCGCCGCTGTTGGGCGCCAATCCAAGCCGTTATGGCTCGTCTTGACCGGGATATCAGCTCTGGCAGGTTTGATCTTCCAAGATCCATTGGGGCTCTTGGGGATCGCAGGGCTCGTAGCATCGTTGGTCTATCTCTTCGATGTGCGCCCGCGCATCCAGGAGATTTTGAACAACCGCTGGTAGTTACTTCTTCTTGCCCTGTGCAGCAACGGCGGCTGCGGCAGTGGCTGCCGCTTCTGGATCCAAATATTGCCCACCGGCGATGATTGGCTTGAGGTTTTCGTCGAGACGATAGATCAGCGGGATACCGGTTGGAATATTGAGCCCGGCGATATCAGCATCGGATATCCCGTCGAGGTGCTTCACGAGTGCGCGAAGTGAGTTGCCATGAGCAGCGATCAACACTGTTTTTCCGGCACGCAAGTCTTCGGCAACGATCACGTCTTCCCAGTAGGGGATTAAACGCGTGACAACATCTTTCAAACATTCTGTCGCAGGAACGGCTTCCGGAGGCAAGCTTGAATAGCGAACTTCGTGGGTTTGGGCCCACTCGTTATTGGGGTCAATCGCTGGCGGCGGGGTGTCATATGAGCGACGCCAGAGCATGAATTGCTCTTCGCCATATTCCGCGAGGGTCTGGGCCTTGTCTTTTCCTTGGAGCGCGCCGTAGTGACGTTCGTTTAGGCGCCAGTTGCGCACCACAGGGATCCAATGGCGGTCTGCTGCTTCCAGAGCAATCTGGCTCGTCTTGATGGCGCGCTTCAGCAGCGAGGTGTGTACAACATCAGGGAAGATTCCGGCAGCCTTTAAGAGTTCACCGCCCCGTTGGGCCTCAGCCAAGCCTTTGTCGTTCAGATCAACATCGACCCACCCTGTGAACAGATTCTTGGCGTTCCATTCGCTTTCGCCATGGCGAAGCAGAATCAAGGTGTAAGGGGCCTGGCTTGTAGTCATGACCACATTTTGCCGGTAGCGGCTTGGTTATTGCTCACTGGGATGTTCAAGGAGGTGTCGCCACGCTTCGAGGTTGAAGGTTGGTTCGCCGCGGGAAATGCGCCAGTCCCATTCGCGTTGCATCGCGCTGAGAAACCCAAGTTCAAGGATGGGGTTGAAAGACTCGTCTGCGTATTCAAGAACTGAGCCGAGCAGTCGATCAAGTTCGTGATCATCGATGGCCCGGAGTGCGACGCGACCAGTTAAATAAATATCACCGTATTGATCAATGGAAAACGCGACCCCGTACATGCGTCGATTTTTTTCGAGGAGCCAGGCGTGCACCTTGTCCGCATTTTCTTCTGGGCACCGGGCAACGAAGGCACTGACCGACACGGCATGTGTACCAACTCGAAGGGCGACGTTGGTTTTCAGTTTCTTCACACCGGGAAGAGTCACGACGAAAGTGGGTCCGGCAATTTCTTCAAATTCAATTTCGTTGAGTTCTAGATAAGCGCGGATCTCTGCGCTGACTGATTCTTTTTCGCTCACCTACGTATTACCTTCACAGTGCAACACTAGTTGTGCGCATTGCATAGTCAGAAATTGCGAGCGAATAAGAATCAAGGAGTCCGCGTGCAGTTACTTGCCAGCCAAAGTTTTCTGCATGTTTGCGTGAACCAACCTGCAACTTTTTCAGTTGATTTCGATCCTGTAGGAGCGAACACATAACGGCTGCGTAATCCACAGGATTGTGGCTGTCTATCAACACGCCACTCTCATGGTTCGCAATTGCTGTGCGTAAACCACCAACCGCTGCAGCAACAACTGGCGTTCCGCAGGCTTGTGACTCAATAGCGACCAGACCAAATGATTCTGAGTACGACGGCACCACGGTGAGGTCAGCAGCTCGGAACCAATCTGCAAGGGTTGCCCGATCAGTAGGTGGTTCAAATCGAACAAGGTCAGTGATGCCGAGTTCATGCGCTAAATCTACGAGCGACGTTGGGCGGTCTAGACCAGAACCTGAAGGTCCACCAGCAATCACAACGAGCAAACGCGAACGCAATTCAGGGTGTGTTCGCACCATTTCGGCGGCTGCACGTAACAACACATCAGGAGCCTTCAGCGGTTGGATGCGCCCGACAAACAACAACAACAACGCGTCGGGGTTCACGCCAAATCGAGCACGGGAGCTGACTTGGCTGCCCGGGGAGAACAGCGAAAGATCCACACCTGGGTGCACCACATCAACGTGGGCGGGGTTGGCGTCATATAAATCAATGAGTTGTCGTGCTTCATCCCGGGTATTGGCGATGAGTCGTGTCGCAGCTTCGACTACTTGTTCTTCCCCGATAACCCGGCCTTGAGGTTCAGGCTTGTCACCTAGAGCTAAGTCAGCATTTTTCACTTTTGCCATCGTGTGCATCGTGTGCACGAGCGGGACGCCCCAGCGCTCAGAGGCCAACCAGCCCACTTGGCCTGAAAGCCAATAATGTGAGTGGATCAAGTCGAACCAACCTTCAGGGCGGGAAGCTTCAGCCCGAAGCACGCCAGAGGTAACAGCGCAGAGCTGGCCAGGTAGGTCTTCCTTGCGCAATCCCTCAAAAGGGCCGGCTGTCACATGGCGGACCAAAATTCCGGGAGCAATTTCAACCACTGACTCATGATTTGAGCGGGTTGCGCGGGTAAAGACTTCGACTTCGACACCCGCATGTGCGAGTTGTTTCGCCGTTTCGAGCACGTAGACGTTCATGCCGCCAGCATCGCCCGTGCCTGGCTGATCAAGGGGTGAAGTATGAATAGACAGCAAAGCCACCCGGTTGGGTACTTTCCGATGTGGGTGCAACGCACTGACCGTCATTTTCACCTCCCTAGCCAAATCCCCGTTAGGGCAGCCTTACATAAAAGGTGCGAAACTGACAACCGCTTGCGCTTATCGCTTAGGTGAGGGAGACCCCGACATAAGGATCACCAGTCACGATGGTGATCAGGCGCCGGGTCACTGACACGGCATGGTCGGCATATCGCTCGTAGTAACGCGAAAGCAGGGTGATGTCGATAGCGCTTTCCACCCCATGTTGCCACGTTGGGGAAAGAACCACGCGAAAGAGCTCAAGGTGGAGGCGATCGACATCTTCATCGTGTCCGGCAATATCGGTGGCGAGCGTTAGATCTTTGGTGGCAATAACCTCGGCGGTCTTGGTGACAATGGCCTGAGCTAGGGCGCCCATTTCCTCAAACGTGCTGCGAAGTTCTTGGGGAACCACGGGGTTTGGAAAACGCATTCGGGCTTGCTTGGCCACATGCGAAGCAAGGTCGCCCATGCGCTCAAGGGAGGCAGCGATGCGCAGGGATCCGATGAGAATGCGCAATTCTCGGTCGGTGGGGTGATGTATGGAAATTAATTCCACGCAGCGTTCTTCGATTTCTGCCGCGAGGATGTCAATGCGCTCGTCTTGGGCGATAACGCCCTGAGCCAAGTCGTTATCGGCGTTCAGTAGGGATTGGGTAGCCATGAACATGGCAGAGCCCGCGAGGTCGGCTACTTCCATCAACCGCGCGTTAACTGCTTCTAAATCATCTGCATATGCCATGGGTAGGCGAAACCCCCTTCGGCGTGGAGCATACGTCCCCATAGGCACACTCTTGGGTAACAACATGGCGAAAGGTTGAACGTCACATAAAGGCGAAGTGAATGACAAGTGGGTCAGGTGAACCCTGAGCGAAAGTTCGGAGCCCAAGCGCCTGTTGATTGCTCTTACGCCCCTGGCCTCCATATCCTTCGAATGTGACAAGTAAATTGCTTCGGGTGGAGCACAGCGAAGGTCCGAACTCTGAAATCCAAGAGATCCCTGACGAGGTGGCGCGCATTCTCGCGGTCCTTCCTTCGTGCTCGATCGTGGCAGATCAAGATGGAAATATTCTTCGTGCTAGCCCAAAAGCTTCGGCCCTTGGCCTTGTGAACCGCAATGTCATGACGGTGCGAGAGATCGCCAAGTTGGTTCATGCCGTTGCGGGCGATGGTGATTCACGCGAAGAAGAAATGCGGGTTCGTCGCCCACCTCTTGGTCGAGAAATGCTGGAACTTCGCGTTCGGGTAGCTGACCTTGGCACGGGCGCGATCTTGGTGTTGATTGATGACTTGGCCGAAGAACGCCGAGTCGATGCAGTCCGGCGCGATTTTGTTGCAAACATCAGCCACGAGTTGAAAACGCCGGTCGGGGCACTTTCCGTGCTTGCTGAAGCAGTGCAATCTGCCAGCGAGGATCCAGAACAAGTTCGTCACTTCGCTGAGCGCATGCAGATGGAAGCAACCCGGCTAGGTCACCTTGTGCAAGACATCATCGATCTTTCGCGACTCCAAGGTGATGATCCGCTGACTCATTCAAACGTCGTAGACATCGACGAGGTGGTGCAACGAGCAGTTGAAGATGTCCGCATGATCGCGGTGGACCGCGGGATTTCTGTAGTCGTCGCATCGGAGGCCCCAACTTTTGTGTTCGCCGATGCCAGTCAACTGCAAACCGCAGTGCGTAACTTGCTGGTCAATGCGATCGCCTATTCCTCAGATGGCACCAGCGTTGCGATTCATACTCGTGAAATTAATTCCATCGTCGAGATCATGGTCAAGGATCAGGGCATCGGAATTCCATCAAACGATCTCGATCGAGTTTTCGAACGTTTTTACCGTGTTGACCCAGCTCGCTCTCGGGTGACCGGAGGCACCGGTCTGGGCCTAGCAATCGTGAAGCATGTGTGCCAAAACCACGGTGGTGAATGCGCGGTGTGGTCCGAAGTTGGCGTTGGCTCTACCTTTACTCTGCGCCTGCCCACCTACACAGGTGCCGATGCAGAGAATGCGACGAATGAATCGAATATCGTAGAAGTGCCTGCAATGAATGGAGATTCGCGCTCATGACCAAGGTATTGATCGTGGAAGACGAGGAGTCGTTTTCTGAGGCACTTGCGTTCATGTTGAAGCGCGAAGGTTACGAAGTTGAAGTAGCAGCTGATGGTAATAAAGCCATCGAACTTTTTGACCGCAATGGCGCGGATTTGTTGTTACTCGACTTGATGTTGCCAGGCTTGTCAGGCACTGAAGTTTGTAAGCACATACGAATGAAATCTTCAGTCCCAATCATCATGCTCTCAGCTAAAGACGGTGAAGTCGACAAGGTGGTTGGTCTTGAACTTGGCGCAGACGACTATGTAACGAAGCCTTTCTCGTCACGAGAACTACTCGCTCGCATCAAAGCGGTTTTGCGTCGCCACGGTGATGTTGAAGATCTCTTACCCACCGTGGTTGAAGAAGGTCCAGTGCGCATCGACTTGGATCGTCACGTCGTAACGATCCGCGGTGAACAAACCACGATGCCACTCAAAGAATTCGACCTACTTGAGTTTCTCGTTCGAAATGCTGGTCGCGTCATGACACGAACTCAACTCATTGATCGCATTTGGGGCGCCGACTATGTGGGTGACACCAAGACCCTTGACGTACACGTCAAGCGTCTTCGCTCCAAGGTTGAAAGTGATCCGGCCAACCCCGTGCATCTGTTAACCGTGCGCGGTCTTGGCTACCGCTATCAGGGCTAAATTTTCTTTGTTTTAGCTGAGTTATAGCGCTTCAGGTGCCGAAGAGCTCGCAACAGGAGCCGGCGTAGGGAGCAGGTTTTCAACCTTCACCGTGTTGGTGATCCCGGCGTAGATGCCCGTGTCAGGAACAGTCAAAACACTGATCTTCAATGTTCCAGCGTTTTGGAAATTAAATGTAACCGGCACGTAGGTGCTGATCGCCGCTGCTAGTCCGCGGACTGGAACTTTGATCGCGGAATCTTGGTAGCCGAAGGTAATGCTTTGGGCTGGAGCGATTTCACCAATTGGCGGCTGGGCAGTCACGGGCCGGCCGGCCACTTCGATGCTGTTCAGGGTGTCAGCACCAGTTCCTTGGTTGATGATGTTTCCAATGAGCTGAGCCGGGCCCACGCCTTCGCCAATCACGATCGTGACGTTGACGACCTTCATGGAACCGGCCGTAGCCATGGTGCCGTCACCTGAATTCATGCCCGATTGCACCGTCGTGGTCGCTCCCTGACCGCTGAAGCAGCCTGAGAGGGCTGGAACTGCGGCAAGAGCCATAACTGCGAGGGCAATTGAGCTGCGGCGGGCAAGTGGGCGTCGGGTCAACCGTGTGTTCGTCACAAGGGAAGGGTAGCGACCAGATTTTTACGTGTCTTCTCGTGGTACTCCCCGTGGTAGTCTTAGCGGTCTCGAAAGGGGTTTTACTCAATGGCTTTCAATGTTGGCGACACGGTCGTCTACCCACACCATGGGGCTGCAGTTATCGAAGCCATGGAGATTCGCACAGTCAAGGGTGAGGATCGCGAGTACTTAGTGCTCCGAATTGCTCAAGGTGACCTGACTGTTCGCGTCCCCTCGGACAATGTTGACCTCGTTGGCGTGCGCGACGTCGTCAACGCTGAAGGACTCGACAAAGTCTTCAATGTGCTTCGTCAGCCTTACACAGAAGAACCAACCAACTGGTCACGTCGTTACAAGGCAAACTTGGAAAAGCTTGCTTCCGGTGACGTCATCAAGGTCGCTGAAGTTGTGCGCGACCTTTGGCGCCGTGAAAAAGAACGTGGTTTGTCGGCTGGCGAAAAGCGCATGCTCGCCAAAGCCCGTCAAATTTTAGTAAGCGAGCTGGCTCTAGCTGAGAAGACCAACGAGGTTAAGGCTGAGGCCATCCTCGATGAGGTCCTCGCCTCTTAGTTGTGACTGTCCTAGGGCGCACTGCGGCCCTGGTACCAGCCGCCGGTCGCGGTGAGCGTCTCGGTGCTGGGGTGCCCAAAGCCTTGCGCACTATTGGCGGAATTCCGATGCTCGTTCATGCGGTTCACTGCTTGGCGTCTTCAAGAGTTGTGGATCTCGTGGTGATTGCGGCCCCTGAAACTGAAGTCGATGCGGTTCGCGCGCTTTTTGTTGAACATGAAAGCGGAGCGGAAATTGTGGTCGTTGCTGGTGGTGAAACTCGCCAAGCATCCGTGGCCCGAGCCCTGCTCGTCTTGCCTGACGATGTGGACGTGGTGCTCGTTCACGATGCTGCTCGACCCTTTGTGCCAAGTGAACTCGTGAGCGCAGTTGTTCACGAGGTCCGAAGCGGTCATGACGCTGTTATTCCAGCTCTTGCTGTCACAGACACCATCAAAACTATTGACGGCTCTGGGTTCGTTACAGGAACTCCTGATCGCAGCTCATTGCGGGCAGTGCAAACCCCCCAGGGATTCTCGCGTTCGGTGCTACAGGCAGCCCATGCTGCTGCTGACGATGACTTGACCACCGACGATGCGGGTCTGGTTGAACTTCATGGAGTTGCGGTTCGGGTGATTCCTGGCCACGAAGAAGCCTTCAAGGTGACCCGCCCCATTGATTTGTTACTCGCAGAAGCCCTGTTAACAAAAAGAAGGGCAGCGCGAACTAATGGCTAATCCGGAGTTTGCAATGCCGAATGTGGGCATGGGTGTGGATGTTCACGCTTTTGAGTCTGGCCGCCAGATGTGGATGGCAGGTCTGCATTGGCCTGATGTCACCGGACTAGCCGGGCATTCGGATGCAGATGTGGCTTGCCATGCGCTCTGTGATGCCTTGCTGTCTGCCGCTGGACTTGGTGATCTTGGTTCGATCTTTGGCACCGATGACCCGCAGTGGAGCGGTGCTTCTGGCATCACGATGGTCAACCACGTGGCCACACTCGTGCGAGCTGCTGGATTTGTCATCGCAAATGGTTCAGTCCAAGTCATCGGCAACAGTCCGCGCATGGGAACTCGGCGAGAGGAAGCGCAAGCAGTGCTTTCTGCAGCAGTGGGAGCCCCGATTCGTGTTTCAGGCACCACCACAGATGGCCTGGGCCTTACCGGTCGAGGCGAAGGCGTTG
>CAFBMC010000002.1_pt1 | contig 40571 bp, 37 predicted proteins | sample 7268441 | NCBI WGS metagenome assembly CAFBMC01 (sample SAMEA6814051, study PRJEB35770) | freshwater metagenome | biome: Freshwater; feature: Freshwater reservoir; material: water | place: Czech Republic | collected 2017-05-23 | depth 30m m | reverse complement strand
TTGGCGAGTTGCCAACAATTTGAAAAAGGTGCTGGAGAACCAAGGCGCAACAGTCCACCTCACTCGCACTACAAATTCAACGAATTCGTGGGGCCCATGTGTGTGGGACAGGGGCGCTTTCGGCGCCAAGGTGAAAGCAGATCTCATGGTGAGCATTCACGGCGACGGTGCCAAGGCAAACGGTCATGGTTTTCACGTCATTGCGCCAGTGAAGATTAAAGGTTGGACAGCAGACATCACTGCTCAGAGTCGAGCTTTAGCGAACTCCATGATCAGCGGTATGAAAGCTTCTGGCGTAACGCCCGCGACTTATCTCTCTAGCCCGCTTTCACTTCGCAGAGATCAATCGACATTGAATTTCAGTGATGTGCCCGTGGTCATTGTTGAGTTAGGCAATATGCGCAATACAACTGATGCGTCGCGAATGTCGGCCACACCAGGTCAGCAATTTTATGCCAAGGCCTTGGCAGCAGGTATTACAAAGTATGTGCAAGTCCGGCACTGATCACAAAGGTATGAATGCTCTGATCAGCCAGTGTTGCGCAATCCAGTAGCAATGCCATTGATTGTCACTGAGAGTGCGCGGGCAAGATCAGTATCGGGTACTGCCTCGGCATCCCTGGCTTCCCGAACGCGCTCGAGCAGCGTGACTTGTAGGGAATGTAAAGGAAGCAAGTATGTATCGCGCACAGCTAACGTGCGCCGTAAGGTTGGATTATCGCTGAGCAATTGATCACCACCTGTGATCGCAAGAACTTCTTCGACCGTCCGAGCAAATTCTTCTTGAATGAGCGCAAATGGGCTTTGCAGATCAGGCGCGACTAATGCATCGACGTAGGTTTGTGCAACGCTGAGGTCAGTCTTAGCCAAAGTCATCTCAACGTTTGCGATGAAGTTTCGAAAAAACTCCCAACCCTCATACATTGCAACGAGCGAATCTGCATGCCCAGCCGCGCGGGCTGCAGCTAACCCTGAGCCCACGCCAAACCAGCCCGGCAAAACCTGACGGGATTGCGTCCAGCCGAACACCCACGGGATTGCTCGCAGTCCGCTAATACCAGCAGAAGTATCTGGTCGACGTGATGGTCGCGAGCCAAGGTGCATTCCACCGAATTCATCAACAGGTGTCGAGGCGGCAAAGTATTGCGGCAGTACTGGGTTTTCAATCAAGGTCCGGTATTGCTGCTGGGCATTCTTCGAGGTCAGGATCATGATCTCGTCCCATTGAGTTCGCTGTTCAGCGGGAACTCGAGGTGCACGATGGAGCAACGTGGCATCCATAACCGCTGCAGCCATCTGTTCGAGATTGTCGCGTGCCAAGGTTGGGAGTAAATATTTATCCGAAATTACTTCGCCTTGCTCGGTGACTTTGATTTCCCCATCGAGCACACCCCAAGGTTGAGACAAGATGGCTTGATAAGTCGGACCTCCGCCGCGTCCCACCGTGCCTCCTCGGCCATGGAAGAGGCGAAGTCGCACACCGTGCTTGGCTGTGATGTCGCGCAGTCGACGCTGGGCTAGGTGAATTTCCCACTGCGAAGTCGTGATGCCAGCGTCTTTATTTGAATCTGAATACCCAAGCATCACTTCTTGGATATCACCGCGGGAGGCAACAAGTTGTCGATACACGGGATCACTTAACAACGTGTCGATGATCTTGTCGGCAGCGCGAAGTTCGTCAACGGTTTCAAGGAGTGGAACAAACCCTACGCGGGCGCTTTTACTCACTGGATCGATAAGTCCTGCTTCTCGTGCAAGCAGGACCGCGGCCAAAACATCGTCAGCACCCTGGGTCATTGAGATGATGCACGACTGAATTGTTGTTGGACCAAACTGGTCGAGGGCTCGACCTGCGGCTGCATAAGCGTCATAAGTGCGCAGTCCAATTTCATCAAGGGGCGGTGGGGTCGAGGCTAAAGGGCGCAGCGAAGCCAGTTCCATTTTGAGAATTGCTAAACGATCCAGGCGTGTGAGCTCACCGTATGGTTGCGAAGTCACGCGAATTCGATCAAAGAGTTGTCCAACAGCATGGTGATATTGCTCAGCATGTTCACGAATATCCATCGTTGCCAGATTCAGGCCCAGTGCCGCGATTAGGGCAATAGTTCGATCAAGAATCCCTTGGGCGATCGAAGTATTTCCTGAAGTGATGAGCGTCTCGCGCACTTCAAGCAGATCGGACAGAAGGGCTTCAGTTGATTCGTAATCGCGTCCAGCTTCATGTGCGGCCAAACCGCGATTGGCTGTGAGTTGCAAACGGGTTCGAATGATTCGAAGTTTCAAACGGATTGGTTCGTCAGCATTTATCGACAAGTACCGAGTTTCAAACTCCGGAAGGTTTGCTAAATCGTCTGCGATAATTGCGCGAAGTTCGTTGCTGGCTCCACTAATGCGTTCGGAAATGGAAAGATCGTCGATCAGCGCATCGAGGTGGGGCAGGATGGCTTGCACTGCTTGTCCTCGCTGGAATTGCAAAACGGTCATTGTTACTTCGGCCGTGACAAATGGATTGCCATCTCGATCCCCGCCAATCCAGGTGCCAAAGGCTAAAGGTGTCGCGCAGGTGGGCAAGTCGACGCCGAGTGCATGGAAAGTTTTTGCGAGGTCGTCCAAGACTGCACCGATTGGTCCACGGCTGAGTTCGGACAGGTAGCCCAACACGTTCCTAGCCTCGTCCAATACCTGCGGACGTTCAAGGCGAAGTTCATCGGTTTGCCACAGCAGGTCGATGAGTTCGGCGATGCGTTCTCGGTTTGGCAGGTTGGTCTGTGGTGCAGAGTAGGCGTGTGACGCGTCGCTGTTGCCGATAGTGACCGTGTCATCCAGGAGTAGCGCGGCTATGCGCCGAAGTTTGATGAGCACCGATTTGCGAGCGGCCTCAGTTGGGTGAGCAGTAAAGACAGGGCGAACCGACATCACTTCGGCTAGGTGGGCGATTTCAGTTTTCGAGATGTTGGCTGCACGAGCCGCTTGTGCAACCTGGTGCAGTGGCCCGCCTGTGCGAAGCCGGATAGCAGTGACTTCGCGGGACCGTTCAACCTGCTCAGCAATATTGGCGAGGTCGAAGTAGATAGAAAAGGCTCGAGCCAGCTGGATAGCAGTTGGCAGGTCCACTCCAGCCAAAATCCGGGTGGCGGCTGCTGGATCGGTGCGTACGGTCTGGCGAACCTGCTCGACCAGATCGAGCAGGCCTTGGTCAACCTGTCGCACCATGGTTTGACCGAGCAAGGCGCCTAACTCGCGAATGTGCTCTCTTAGCCGGGTGTCCGAGTCCAGATGTGACATGCGCAACATTGTCGCCCATTCATATTTCAGGCGGGTTACCTGGCATCTGTTCGCGGCAGGCGTACACCCGATCGGGAAGGTTCTGGCCCAAGTCGTGGTTGTCTTAGAACAAGCGTCAGTGATGCCGTGCTCGGCTAGCCGGAAGGTTAGGCTGGTGGGGTATTACGGACGCTCGAGCAGATAGTCCGACAAAGAAGGGTGCGGCCGATGTTTGAACGGTTTACCGACAGAGCACGACGGGTTGTAGTACTGGCGCAGGAAGAAGCGCGCATGCTCAACCACAATTACATCGGTACAGAGCACATCTTGCTTGGGTTGATCCACGAGGGCGAAGGCGTCGCTGCCAAGGCCCTTGAGTCTCTTGGGATTTCCTTGGAAGCCGTACGCAGCCAAGTTGAAGAGATCATTGGCCAGGGCCAGCAGGCACCAAGTGGCCACATTCCCTTTACTCCGCGCGCCAAGAAAGTCTTGGAACTCTCCCTTCGCGAAGCACTGCAGTTAGGCCACAACTACATCGGCACTGAGCACATCTTGCTTGGTTTAATCCGCGAGGGCGAAGGCGTTGCCGCTCAAGTCTTGGTGAAGTTAGGCGCTGACCTCAATCGAGTACGTCAACAAGTTATTCAGTTGCTCAGTGGTTACCAAGGCAAGGAGCCGGCGGCAGCTGGACCAGCCGAGGGCACTGCTTCGACTTCACTGGTTCTTGATCAATTCGGTCGTAACCTGACAGTGGCAGCTCGCGAAGGCAAGCTTGACCCAGTGATCGGACGCGAGAAAGAAATTGAGCGCGTGATGCAGGTGCTTTCACGCCGCACCAAGAACAACCCAGTGTTGATTGGTGAGCCAGGCGTTGGCAAGACCGCTGTGGTTGAAGGGCTTGCCCAAAACATCGTCAAAGGTGAAGTGCCAGAAACCTTGAAAGACAAGCAGATTTACACGCTTGATCTGGGTGCCCTCGTTGCTGGTAGCCGTTACCGCGGCGACTTCGAAGAGCGCCTCAAGAAGGTGCTGAAGGAAATTCGGACCCGTGGCGACATCGTGCTGTTCATCGATGAAATTCATACCCTTGTTGGTGCTGGTGCTGCTGAAGGCGCAATCGATGCTGCGAGCATCTTGAAGCCGATGCTTGCTCGTGGTGAACTCCAGACCATCGGCGCTACCACTTTGGATGAGTACCGCAAGCACATTGAAAAGGATGCCGCGCTTGAGCGTCGTTTCGCTCCTATTCAAGTCGAGGCACCCGATGTGCCGCACACAATCGAAATCCTTAAAGGTCTGCGCGATCGCTACGAAGCCCATCACCGTGTTTCGATCACAGATGGTGCACTCGAAGCAGCAGCTCGTCTCTCGGATCGCTACATCTCTGACCGCCAGTTGCCAGATAAGGCGATTGACCTCATTGACGAAGCCGGCTCTCGGCTGCGTATCCGTCGAATGACTGCACCGCCAGATTTGCGTGAGTTTGATGACCGCATCGCTGTCGTGCGTCGCGAAAAGGAATCAGCAATTGATTCCCAGGATTTCGAGAAGGCTGCTTCCCTTCGCGACGATGAGAAAAATCTCATTGCCGACAAGGCTCAGCGCGAAAAAGAATGGAAAGCAGGCGACCTCGATGTCGTTGCTGAAGTTGATGAGCGCTTGATCGGTGAAGTACTTGCCTTGATGACAGGTATTCCTGTTACTGATCTCACCGAAGACGATATTGCACGTTTGCTACGCATGGAAGATGAACTGCATAAGCGGGTTATTGGCCAAGAGCAGGCAATCAAGGCGTTGTCGAAGTCGATCCGTCGTACTCGTGCAGGATTGAAAGATCCCAAGCGTCCATCGGGATCGTTTATTTTCGCTGGCCCCTCGGGTGTAGGTAAAACTGAACTCAGCAAGACGTTGGCCGAGTTCCTCTTTGGTAACGAAGATGCCTTGATCTCCTTGGATATGAGTGAGTATTCCGAGCGTCACACCGCTTCAAGGCTCTTTGGCTCACCTCCGGGTTATGTGGGTTACGAAGAAGGTGGCCAGCTCACCGAAAAGGTGCGTCGCAAGCCGTTCTCTGTTGTGTTGTTCGATGAAGTTGAAAAGGCGCACCCTGACATCTTCAATTCGCTTCTTCAGGTACTTGAAGAAGGCCGATTGACCGATGCTCAAGGTCGAGCAGTCGACTTCAAGAACACGGTGATCATCATGACCACCAACCTTGGTAGTCGCGAGGTGTCGCAGGGCGTCATGCTCGGTTTCGTTGCCGAGAATGAAGACGAAACGGCCTACGAGCGCATGAAGGCGAAGGTGAATCAGGAGTTGAAGTCACACTTCCGCCCTGAGTTCTTGAACCGTATCGACGACGTCATCGTCTTCCACCAGCTCACTAAGAACGAAATCGTTGAGATTGTTGATCTCATGATTGCGAACTTGGAAAAGCGGTTGGCTGATCGAGATATCGATATCGAGTTGACCACTGCTGCTAAGGATTTATTGGCAGAACGCGGCTACGACTCACAGTTGGGTGCTCGTCCGTTGCGTCGCGCAATTCAACGCGATATTGAAGATCCATTGAGCGAGAAAATGCTCTTTGGTGATCTCAAGGCAGGCCACATTGTGGTTGTTGATGTGGAAGGCGAAGGCACCGAGCGCGACTTCACTTTCAATGCAACACCTCGCGCGGTGCTGCCAGATACGCCACCAGTCGAAACTGTTGGCTAATTGTCTGGAAGGCAATAACCCTGATCTACGCGAATGACGAGCCCATCGTTGATGAGGCTCGTCATCGCTTTTTCACGCTGCAACGCGTCAGCCCAAGTTGCTTCGATCGCGCTTGTCGTGGCGAGTTGAGATGCGCCGACTGTGCGCAAAAGCGCGCCGCGCGCTTGCCGGTCACTGCCTGCAAAGGCAGGCTGTTTGCGTCTGGCTGGCGCGTTGTCAGGCTTTCCCTCGGCGAACCATGCGCAGGTGGCTTGGATCGGACACTGATCGCATTTAGGAGCCCGCGAGGTGCAAATAAGTGCGCCAAGTTCCATAACCGCAGCCGACCACTGTGCCCCATCGTGTTCTCGCACTAAGTCCGAAGCGAAGGCCACTTCACGTTGTGTGAGGTGAGTGGTCGGTAAAGCCTGTGCTGTCCAAGCCCGAACGATCACTCGACGAATGTTGGTATCAAGCACCACCGTTGGTTGCTGAAAAGCAAAGGCGGCAATAGCGGCAGCCGTGTAGTGGCCAACCCCCGGCAGGCTCAGCAGTTGACTTTGCGTCGAGGGCACGACCCCGCCAAACTCAGAAACGATGCGCTGGGCACAGGTGTGCAGCCGCATGGCACGTCGTGGGTATCCCAATCCTTGCCAAGCGCGAAGGACATCGCTCAGCGGTGCTTGGGCGAGTGCCTGCGGCGTTGGCCAGATGTCCATCCACGTCAGCCATTTGGGGAGCACCCGATCAACTTGAGTCTGTTGCAACATGAATTCGCTCACCAGAATTCCCCAAGCCGTGACATCGGGTGCGCGCCAAGGCAGGTCACGCTTGTTTTCGGCAAACCATTTCACAACGACTGTGACTGGATCGTCTTTTTGCGCCACGAAGGGATCGTCGCATGTGTGGGTGCTCATGGCACTACCGTGGCCTGTGTGAGCGCAATGATGTCCCCCAGAGGTCCAGAAGCCCCAACCGTGTATTGGGTGCGCCGTGGAGCGGTGATCCTGGTTTCCCTCACGGTCATCATCGGGCTTTGGTGGATGCTGGCTGGTGGTTCGGATCCGGCACCAACGACCCAACCGTCGCCGGCAGTTTCAACTAGCGCCAGCGCGGCGGCCACGAGTGTGCCAGCACCAACCCCGAGTGCCTCTGGAGTCGTTGCTGATCCCGCTGGCCTGTGCCCAGATGCGAGCATCGGGGTGACTGCAACGACAGATTCCTCGACATACCTGGTTAAGTCATCGCCAAGATTGACCTTGACCATTGAAAACATTGGATCCTTTGCCTGCACTCGTGATGTTGGCCCCAAAGCTAATGCGCTGATCATCACAACCGGCGGCTATCCGGTGTGGTCGAGCGATGATTGCAATGCCAGCGTTGCCACCAAGGAATCCGTCCTGAAACCCGGAGAGCGTTTTGCTTCGAGTATCACTTGGGATGGCCGTGCGACTCCGCAAAACTGCAGTAACCAAGGTGCTTTTGCAAAGGCCGGAAGTTACGAACTTGTGGGCGCGAACGAAACTGCAAAAAGCGAGCAAACTCCCTTTGCAATTACTTCTACTCGCTAGCGCCGCATAGCTGCGATTGCTTGCGCCAGAGTTGGCACTTCAACAAGTTCGATCGCTTTGTCTCGGACGCGAGCTTTTGTTCCCACGGGAACCAGTAGGCGGCTAAAACCTAGGCGCGCGGCTTCACTGACTCGTTCTGTCATGTGGGGCACGGGGCGAACATCACCAGAAAGCGTGACTTCGCCGATTGCAGCGACGTTAAGTGCGATGGGTGCATCTTGACTAGCTGAGACAATCGCGAGGCACACCGCTAAGTCACTGCCAGGGTCAGAGAGTCGAATGCCACCGATGGTTGCAAGAAAGACATCTTTGTCGAAGAGTTTCAACGAGGCAGTTCGCTCCGAGACCGCGATCAGCATGGCCATCCGCGAACTATCAAGCCCAGAGACCCCACGCCGAGGGTTTGGGTTCGTGGTGGGTGCAACTAAGGCTTGAACTTCGGCGGTGAGCGCCCGATTGCCTTCGACGGTGACCGTGATACACGTTCCGGCAACAGGTGTATCGCGATGCCCGCGAAAGAGCATGCTTGGGTCGAGCACTTCTTCCATGCCAGTGTCAGTCTGTTCGAAGGCTGCGACTTCAAGTGAGCCGTAACGGTTCTTCACGCTTCTCAGCAGTCGCAAGGAAGTGTGTGCGTCGCCTTCAAGGGTGAGCGTCGCATCCACGATGTGTTCGAGTGCTCGAGGACCCGCAACATTTGAATCTTTGGTGACCTGGCCAATCAAAATGATAGGCAAATTACGAGTTTTCGCTACTCGAGTGAGTGCTTGCGCAACTTCCATCACCTGGGTGACGCCACCAGCTCGACCTTCAATATCTGATGACGCCATCGTTTGTACCGAGTCAACGATGACAAGGGCGAGATCTGGTGAGTGCTCATCGATGTGGCCAATTGCTGCGCCAAGTTCGGTGTCATCGGCAAGCAGAAGAAACTCGCTCGTCGCGCCGATCCGCTGCGCGCGAATGGCAATTTGTTCGACCGATTCTTCACCCGAGATGTAGAGCACCGGGCGCTTGAGTCGTTTGGCAACGGAATCAGCGATGGCCAAAACAAGGGTGCTCTTGCCAGATCCGGGAGCGCCGCTCAGCAAACACATTTGGCCGGCAACGAGGCCACCACCGAGCACTCGGTCGAACTCACCAATGCCGGTGGTGATGCGAGGCACCGGCCCCAACTTTGTGATCGAGGAAACTGGCCGGGCCGGGCGCAACGGCACTTTGCCAGTGAGGCTGCTTTTCATGCCAGGGGTTTGGGCTGTGGCGTTCACAAGTTCCATCGTGCCGAAGGCATCGCACTGTGGGCACTTGCCGGCCCACCGAATTGTGGTGGCAGCGCAGGCAGTGCAACTGTAGGAACTCGTGACCTTGGCCATGGGCTGACGGTATCGGGCTGGTCTGACGAATTACTTGGGGTCAGCCGGATGTGGCGCGATATCTAATCCACTTGTGGTGCGCATCTGCTCAAGCTTGCGGCACGCTTCGGCCACGATCTCGTAGGCCTGTTCACCGATGAGGGCGACCATCTCGGTCTTGCTGCTGATGTAGACCGGCTCAGTACCGATGTGAGCTGCGGGGTTGGAACTGCAATACCAATCAAGGTCGTGTCCGCCGGGGCCCCATGAACCGCGATCGAATTCACCGAGAACCACGACCGTGGTCTCTTTTTCATCGGGATGCTCGACGTTTTCAAAGGACCGACGCATAGGCACTTGCCAACAAACCTCGGGCTTGGTCTCCACGAAAGAGACTCCTTCGCGTTCAGCGAGGTGATGCAGCGCGCAGCCGTAACCGCCTGCAAAATCCGGGTCGTTATGGAAAATGCAAGCCTTGCGAACGACTCGGGTCTTCCATTCGCCCTCTTCTTTGACCATCCAGCCCTTTTTCGTGCCGGTCTTATGGTTTTGCCAGAGGCTTTCGTCGAGTTTGGCGACCCACTTCTCGGTGCGCTTGCGGTCGTCTTTGTCAGAAAAGTGTGCGCCAAGAGTGCAGCAGCCAGCTTCTGGCGAGGATGCGTAGATCCCCGGACAGCCGCGTCCAAAGATGCAGGTCCAACGGGAAGTCAGCCAAGTGAGATCTGCACGGATGCGTTGATCTTCGTCTGCAGGGTCGGTGAATTCGAACCACTGACGAGGAAAGTCCAACAACACTTCAGCCATGACACACAGCCTATGTGTTGGTGTGGGCAAGAATTAACGAGGCGGGTCTACGCAAGCAGATGAATTTGGGTACCGTGGGCACGTGCGCATGGGAGTTCTCGACATAGGTTCTAACACGGTTCATCTATTGCTTGTTGACGCCCATTACGGCGCAGCGCCGATTCCGGCCTCCAAACTCAAGATCCCCTTGCGGCTTGCCGAACATCTCACGCCTGAAGGCAACGTCGATGACGAGGCCGTAGAGATGCTGATTGATTTCATTAGGAAATCTCAAAGCTTGGCTGAAGATCTCGGCGTGAGTGAGCTCATGGCTTTTGCCACGAGCGCAGTTCGCGATGCCGGAAATGGCATCAATGTGCTGACTCGCGTGATGAATGAAACAGGTATTCAGGTTGAAGTGCTCTCGGGCGAAGACGAAGCTCGGATGACCTTCTTGGCGGTTCGACGTTGGTTTGGATGGTCTGCTGGTCGTTTGCTCGTTCTGGATATTGGTGGGGGCTCACTTGAACTTGCCTCCGGCGTTGATGAAGAACCAGACGTTGCAGTCTCCTTGCCACTTGGCGCGGGTCGGCTCACCCGCACTTACCTGCACAACGATCCACCGACACCAGATGAGCTACGCGAACTGCGCAAGCATGTTCGGGCATCGATTGCCAGCGTCGTAGGAAAAATCCAGCGTGGTGGGACACCGCGAATCTCAGTTGGTTCGTCCAAGACCCTTAAACAACTTGCCCGCATCGCCGGTGCTCCGTCATCGAGTGAAGGCCTATTCGTTGACCGCAAACTCACCTTGAGTTCAGTCAAAAGGTTGGTGAACGAGCTCTCTGTTATCCCAGTGAGCGAACGCGCACTTATCCCAGGTGTATCTGAAGGTAGAGCTGAGCAATTGCTGGCAGGTGCTGTTGTTGCCGAAGCTGCGATGGAGTTGCTCGGTATTGATGAAGTATCCATCTGTCCTTGGGCGCTACGAGAAGGCGTGATTTTGCATCGGATGGACGGTCTGCCAACATGACAGGCGCGCAGTTGGGGCTCACTTCAGCTGAGGTTGCAACCCGAATCGCCGCAGGCCAAGTCAACATTGCACCATCAGCAAACAGCCGCAGTCTGGCTGACATCATCAAGGCCAACACACTTACGCGCTTCAACTTTGTCATTGGCTCGATGTGGGTCGTCATGTGGATTGTGGCGCCGTTTCAGGATTCCCTGTTCGGGTTTGCAATCGTGGCCAATACAGCCATCGGTATCGTTCAGGAATACCGAGCCGCAAGGGCTCTGGAGCGCTTGTCAGTTCTTGGTGCAGCAAGACCCATCGTTCGACGTGACGGCGTTGACGTAGAGATCGACGCAAGTGGTGTCGTGGTGGATGACTTCATCTTGATTTCAACGGGCGATCAAATCGTTGTCGATGGTGTGATCGTGGAATCACAAGGATTAGAAATTGATGAAAGTCTGCTGACCGGCGAGGCTGACTCTGTTGACAAAGTGGAAAACGATGAAGCGATGTCAGGTTCATTTGTTGTAGCCGGCAGTGGCCTCATGCAGGCAACGCGTGTTGGTCGCGATTCATTTGCTGCGGGATTAACGGAGCAAGCCAAAAAGTTCCACCTCACCAATTCTGAACTGCGTGATGCCATCAACGGTTTTATTCGGGCTGTTTCGTTCTTACTGTTGCCGGTAGGGGCATTGCTCTTGTTTTCACAAGTTGTTCGCGCTGATGCGTCCTGGCCAGATGCGATCAGAGGCACGATCGCAGGCATGGTGACGATGGTGCCCGAAGGTCTGGTGTTGCTCACCAGCATTGCGATGGCAGTGTCTGTTATTCGGTTGGCTGCGAAGAAAGTTCTCGTTCAAGATATGCCCGCGGTCGAAGTGTTGGCGCGTGTGGACACTATTTGTGTTGATAAGACCGGAACGCTCACTGAGCCCGGGATGCACGTGCGTGAACTCGTCACTTTGCAGGGTTCACTGGAGAAACTTCAAGAGGTGCTCGGCGCTTTGGCCACCATTGAATCTGTACCAAACCCCACCCTTGCCGCTGTGGCGGACGAGTATTCCAACTCAACTTGGACAGCGACCTCAAGCGTCCCGTTTTCAAGTGCCCGCAAATGGTCGGGTGCAACTTTTGCTGATCACGGAACTTGGGTTCTGGGCGCACCGGAAATGATTATCGACGCAGGTAACCCAGTGCTTGCCCAAGCTGAGCTCCTTGCTGCTGATGGCTCACGAGTGCTTGCCGTAGGTCGAGCTCGCGATGAGATGAACGCTGACGTGCCAGTAAGCGGTCTTGAAATTATTGGTCTGGTGCTCATTGATCAGCGATTGCGTTCTGATGCTGCTGACACGGTGAAGTATTTCCTTGAGCAAGGCGTCAACGTAAAAGTGATCTCAGGAGACAACGCCGTCACCGTCGGAGCGATCGCAGCCCTGGCTGGTGTTCCAGGAGCGGATGCACCTGTTGATGCTCGTACCTTGCCGAGCGACCCTGCTGAGTTGAGTGAAGCAGTCATGCGATCTTCTGTTTTTGGCCGGGTGACGCCCACGCAAAAACAGGCAATGGTGGACGCCTTACATCTGCAAGGATTAACTGTTGCCATGACCGGCGATGGCGTGAACGACGTGCTCGCGCTGAAGTCGGCAGATCTTGGTATTTCGATGGGTTCGGGATCGGCTGCAACACGGGCCGTTGCTCAACTGGTGTTGCTCGATAACAAGTGGTCAGTGATGCCAAGCGTGGTTGCTGAAGGTCGACGAGTGCTAGGCAACATTGAACGAGTTTCCGATGTTTTCCTGACAAAGTCCTTTTACGCGATCCTCATTTCAATTGCGACGGGCATCTTTGCCGTGGAGTTTCCGTTTCTACCAAGACACCTCACCTTGATTGGTGCACTCACCATCGGCATCCCGGGATTCTTCCTAGCGCTGATGCCAAACACCGAACGCTTCCGCCCAGGTTTCTTTAAGCGAGTCTTGCTATTTACCGCACCGGCCGGAACTATCTGCGCGATTGCTGCTTTCACTAGTTACGGAGCGGCCCTGCGAGTTGGCGAGCCGGTGAGCAGCGCGCAATCCGCAGCCACGGTGACGCTATTCATTGTCGCAATGGCGGTCCTCACCCAAAGCGCTCGACCACTCAATTTCATTCGACTTGTGCTGGTTGCTTCGATGGCGGTGGCCTTCGTTGCCGTTCTGTTTATTCCATGGCTTTCAAATTTCTTTGCGCTATCGCTTGCACCTGAACGTTATTCCGTTGTTGCCATAGTGGTTGGCGTGGTTGGCGCAGTCGCGGTGGGGATTGCCACGAAAGTTACCGATCGTTGGCGTCGAGCCGCATGACAGCACCATGACAGTGCCGCTGGTGGGGCTCTCAAGCTCCTCGGTTTTCCCCGAGTCAACGCAGGCTGCATTCGCGATAGCCGCGGAACTTGGTTACGACGGCGTCGAGGTGATGGTTGGCACCGATACAGCCAGTCAAGATTCCTACCTTCTCAATGAGCTTGTGCAGGAGTATCAAGTCCCTGTTCTTTCCATTCATTCGCCTTGTTTGCTGGTTACGCAGCGGGTTTGGGGGACTGACCCTTGGGGCAAGCTCCAACGGGCCCAGGCCACGGCGCAAGCCCTTGGTGCTCGAACTGTTGTAGTGCATCCACCTTTTCGGTGGCAACGAAATTATGCCCAAGAGTTCGTCACTGGCCTGGCCCGGATGAACGATGAAACAGACATCGTCTTTGCTGTTGAAAATATGTTTCCTTGGCGGGCGCTCTCCCAAGAAATCACGGCTTACGCACCGAGCTGGGATATCCGTGACGAGGAATATGCCAACACCACGGTGGATCTCTCGCACACTTCAGTTTCGCAGACCGACGCGCTTGATTTAGTGCGCAGCCTTGGCAATCGCGTAGCTCACATGCACTTGGCCGATGGCCGAGGCTCGGCCAAAGATGAGCACCTCGTTCCGGGGCGAGGCACTCAGCCAGTTGCGCAGGTGCTTGCGCACCTAGCCAGTGCGGGATTCATCGGCAATCTGATTGTGGAAGTCAACACTCGGTCAGCACAAACGAGGCAGGAGCGAATGGCCGACCTCGCCGAAGCATTGACCTTCACCCGCACTCACAGCTCACCCATGGCAGGCTAGGACTACTGCCGGGTCGAGTGACGTGCGGCGTAGAAAGGCTGCGATGACTCACATAGCTGTTCTCGGCGGGGGCGTTATGGGTGAAGCCTTGATCGCTGGCCTGCTCCAATTAGATCCAAAACCAAGCATCGTTGTGGTGGAAAAGCGCGAGGATCGAGCACAGGAACTCGTTGAACGACATCACATTGCCAGTGCAGATGCCCAAGCAGCTGTCCTAGACGCTGCGGTGGTCATTGCAGTAGTAAAGCCGCAAGACATGCGGGCTGTACTCATCGAAATTGCTGACGCCGTGCCGGTAGGTGCCTTGATCATCTCGATTGCGGCTGGCGTGCCCACCACCACGATTGAAGCATTGGTTCCTCAGGCGGCAGTGGTTCGCGCGATGCCAAACACGCCCGCGAAAATCCAGCAGGGAGTAATCGGTATGAGTGCCGGGATCTCATGCGGCCCAGAGCAATTTGCTCAGGCGGTTGAACTTTTACGTGCAGTCGGCACCGTACTAGAGATTCCAGAGTCACAACAAGATGCAATCACAGCCACTTCGGGCAGTGGCCCGGCTTATGTTTTCTACCTCGCTGAAGCCATGATGTTGGGCGCCCAGCAGTCAGGTTTGTCGCCAGCCGACGCTCGGACCGCGGTAGTTCAGACCATTCTTGGGTCAGCAGAACTCCTTGCAGCGTCTGCACAATCGCCAGTTGAGTTGCGCACGAATGTCACCTCGCCTAATGGAACTACAGCAGCAGCGATTGAAACTTTCGATGAGCTCGGGGTCCGCGAGGCTATTGTTGCGGGAATGATTTCTGCGCGTGACCGTAGTGCTCAATTGTCAGCGTCATGAGCGATCGCGTTGGCGTGGTGTGGGATGACAAACTCAAGGGATACGACTTTGGGCCGGGTCATCCGCTAGCGCCAATTCGCACTCAGCTCGCGATGAAACTCAGCGCCGCATTTAAGTTATTCGAACACGAAAACGTGGTTGTGTTAAGTCCTGTCGTTCCAGCATCGCGAGAAGACCTCGAACGAGTGCACCGCCCGGATTACATCAACGCTGTTATCGCGGCGTCAAGCGATCCTTCAACAGTTGATCCCTTGCATGGCCTTGGTTCAGCAGATGTTCCGGTGTTCGTGAACATGCATGAAGAGTCAGCGCGAGTATGTGGCGCAACCTTGGCTGCAGCGAAAGCCTTGCAATCAGGCGAGTTTGACCATGTCGTGAGTCTGGCTGGCGGACTGCACCATGCAATGCCGGCAGCCGCTGAAGGTTTTTGCGTGTACAACGACATTGCTGTTGGTATTCAATGGCTCCTTGATCAAGGTTACGAACGCATCGCCTACCTCGACCTTGATGTGCATCACGGTGATGGAGTTCAGGCAATGTTCTGGGACGACCCACGAGTGGTCACGATCTCTTTGCATGAAAGCCCAAAAACTCTTTTTCCTGGAAGTGGGTACCCGCAAGAGAGTGGCGGGCCCAACGCTCCAGCCTCGGCCATTAACGTGGCCCTACCTGCTGGCACCGGCGATCAAGGATGGTTGCGCGCTTTCTCCGCGATCGTCCCTGACATTTTGGAAGCCTTCGACCCACAAATCTTGGTGACTCAAAATGGCGCCGATGCGCACCTGCAAGACCCACTCGCGCATCTGACGATGAGTATCGACGGTCAACGAAGTTCTTATGATCTGGTTCACCGCTGGGCGCACAAGTACGCCGATGGAAAGTGGCTGGCTGTTGGAGGTGGCGGATATGCCTGGGTGGAAGTTGTCGCGCGAGCATGGACCCACCTCATGGCGGAAATCACTGGGCATCCCATTGATCCGGAAACACAATTGCCTGCCGACTACCTTGCCTTTGTTGAGTCCGAACTTGGGCAGATCAGCCCAAAGTCGATGACGGACGGCCACACTCCTTGGGCCCGCCCTTTTGACAGCGGATATGACCCAGATGACCATCTAGACCAAGCAGTGATGGCCACCCGCCGGACAATTTTTCCGGCCTGGGGCCTCATAGTTGAGCCTGCAGAGTGGTTCTAGAGCAGCTCAGTCATCCCCACCGCCTTTGCAATAGGCGCTCAGGGCACTAGATTGCCGTTTCGCAATGCAAGTCGTCGGTCACCGGGATGCCGGTGCGATTGCATGGCAGGAAGTTTGGTGTGGAATGTCGACAAGCACAGACCGCTCGCTCAGCGAGGTCCGGTTTCTTACCGTTGCTGAAGTAGCTGCGCTCATGCGTGTGTCGAAGATGACCGTGTACCGATTGGTTCACCATGGTGAATTGACCGCGGTTCGGGTTGGTCGTTCATTTCGCGTTCCTGAGCAAGCCGTTCATGACTATCTTCGCGATTCGTTCGTAGAAACCGCGTAAGCGCACCCCTGACCAAGCCAGCCGCTTGGCAAAGTTTGGGCCGCGATAGGCTCAAGTCTCCAAATCATGGGTGAATTTCACCTGTCAGCAATAAACGTGAGGTTCCTTCAATGGGTTCAGTTATCAAGAAACGTCGCAAGCGTATGGCGAAGAAGAAGCATAAGAAGTTGCTTCGCCGTACTCGAGTGCAGCGCCGTAACAAGAAGAAGTAGAGAAACTTCGCAGCCATGGTCACTGCGTCCAGTGCAGCTCGTGCTGCAGGAAACACCGGACCTCAGGCTGTACGTGTTCATCAAGATTCAAGAATTCCCGGCCGCGAAGCCGTTGACGTGTTGCAGCACCTCGTTGAGGTGCTGCAATCAACGTTGACCGCTTCGGGTTCGGTGGACGACTTCGGTTTTGACCCAGAATTCACAGAAACAATCCTGTTGCCGATTATTCGGCCCATTTACCGTGCTTGGTTTCGAGTTCACACCGTTGGTATTGAAAACATTCCCGCGGTTGGTGCTGGCCTTGTCGTGGCAAATCATGCGGGTGCGATTGCCGTTGACGCAGTGATGACCCAGGTGGCTATCCACGATGAGCATGCGCAACATCGATTCATGCGCATGTTGGCGGCAGATCTTGTATTCAAAATCCCACTGTTAGGCGAGGCGGCTCGTCGCGCTGGCCATGTGCGGGCTTGCGTACCAAATGCTGAGCGCTTACTTTCTTCAGGTGAAATCGTAGGAGTGTGGCCAGAAGGTTTCAAAGGAGTTGGAAAGCCGTTTTATAAGCGTTACCAATTACAAAGGTTTGGCCGTGGCGGCTTTGTCTCCGTTGCTTTACGCACGGGTGCACCGTTGATTCCAACTGCGATTGTTGGATCGGAAGAGATCTATCCGATCATTGGTGACGCGAAGAGTGTGGCCAAACTCCTGAACCTGCCGTATTTCCCGATCACTCCGACGTTTCCGTGGCTTGGGCCATTAGGGATGATCCCGCTGCCGAGCAAGTGGACAATCGAATTCGGGGAACCTATTCCCACGACGCAATATGGACCCGATGCAGCAGATGATCCAGAGATCGTGTTTGAACTGACGGACTTAGTGCGAGAGCGAATTCAGCAGATGCTCATTAGTCGGTTGGTTCAGCGAAATAATATATTTTAGTAAGTGTTATGCGCCGGTTTTTCTTAGCCGTGACGCAACGAGCCCTACGGCAAGCCCGGCAGCGAGTACTCCGGCAGTTGCTATCGCAGTCGGCGAAGCCATTTTTCGCAGATGAGCGCGAGCGCGGAAATCTTCTATAGGCCAATCATGCTCCATCGCATGTGCGCGTAACTTCGGATCGGGATTGACGCAAACGGGATGGCCAACATCACTCAACATCGGGATGTCGTTTGCTGAATCCGAGTAAGCCCAACATTGTTCGAGGTCCAGGCCTTCGCGTTCCGCCAGCGCACGCACCGCCTCGGCTTTTGCTTGACCGTGGAGAGGTGCGCCAACAAGCTTTCCGGTGTAACAGTTATCGTCGATTTCGGAAACAGTGCCAAGAGCCCCTGTGAGATCTAGTCGCTTCGCAATCACCTGAGCTAATTCGATTGGTGTCGCCGTCACCAGCCAGACTTGGCGACCTGCATCAACGTGGCCTTGCGCTAAAACCAAGGTGCCGGGTACGAGTTTGTCGACCATTGAGTCGTCAAAAATTTCTTCGCCGAAGGCAATGATGTCGTCTACTCGTCGGCCTTTGACAAAGGCCAGGGCAGATTCGGTTGCAAGGGCTACATCGTCTGGATTTTCGGTACCGCGCAAGAGAAAGCGCGCCTGGGCCATTGCGAAGGCGGCAACCTCGCGCGGAGTGAAGAAATTACGGCGGGCCATCCCGATTGCCACATGGAACAAACTTGAGCCGCGCATGATGGTGTTATCAACGTCAAAGAAAGCAGCTGCACTTTTTGGGTCGAATTCCATCGGCAACTGCGCTGCAGCAGCAGCGGCTAACCCGGCAATTCGGGCACCATCAACATCTTTTGCCATCTGTGGAGCGTAGTCTGCCTCGTGTGAGCCAAATACCGATCAGTCGCGTTCAGCTCATTGGTAAGCCCGACTGCCACCTATGCCAAGACGCTCGGCGGGTTGTGGAGATGGTCTGCGCTGAATTGGGGTTCACGTGGGTGGAACTTTCGATTTTGGATGACCCGGCCCTCTATGACCAATACTGGGAGCGGATTCCAGTGGTGCTGGTGGACGAAAAAATTATTGAGTTCTGGCGGATCGATCCAGAGCGGCTACGAGGGGCCTTGTCCGAATAACGGACGCAAGCGTCCGATCAACTTTGTGCACGAAGGCACAAATGCTTACCCTTAGCAGGCGGTCAGTAGTTCAAGGGCCGCGTTCACTAGGTCTTCCCGCGGTATCTCCCGATACCAGCGCCCAGTGAAACAACCCTGGAGCACCGTGCCGTTGTCCCGCCAACTTAGCTCGAGTCGCATACGCGACGATGGGCGCGGTATCCCTGATGCCACCGTGGCGCGCCTACCCATATATCACCGGGTTTTACGCTCACTGGCTGACGACGCAGTGCACACAATTTCCTCCGATCATCTTGCTCAAAGGTGCGGAGTGAGCCCAGCAAAGTTACGCAAAGACTTGTCACACCTTGGTTCCTATGGAACCCGTGGAGTGGGCTACGAAGTGGATTTCTTGAGTTACCACATCAGTCGCGAGCTTGGCTTAAGTCAGCCTTGGGGCGTTGTGATCGTGGGTGTGGGAAATCTCGGGCACGCCTTGGTGTCATATAAAGGTTTTGCTTCTCGCGGGTTTGAAATTGTCGGGTTACTTGATTCGCATCCTGATGTTGTCGGCGAGAAAGTTTGCGCAGGCGAGACCGACCTTGTTGTTCAACCTATGGCGGAGCTTGAGAAAGTGGTCAGTTCCTCCAACGCGAGTATTGCTGTGATTGCGACACCAGCGGATGCCGCGCAAAAAGTCTGTGATCGGCTTGTTGCCGCGGGCGTTCGAAGTATTTTGAATTTTGCTCCAACAGTCCTGTCTGTTCCGGTAGGTGTCGAAGTAAGAAAAGTCGATCTTGCCGTTGAACTACAAATTCTTGCCTTCCATGAGCAACGTCGTGTCGATGATCTGACTCCTCTAGCGCAGGTGATGCAGGCATGACAACACAATCCTTGAGCACCTCGAAACCTAAGGTGCCAAAACAGGTAGTTCCTCCCCAACCGGAGGTTGCACCAAACAAGACATCCACTTCCACATCTACCGCAGGAGAGCACCCCGTGACTCGTGCAGCAACCGCAGCCGATACCGCAACAATTCCAGCAAAGGTAGCCCGCAAAAAGGCAACCGTTGGAACAGTGGCTCTCGTGGCCGCAGGCCCCGGCGATCCCGACCTCCTCACCCTTCGAGCAGTCGCATTGATGCGCGATGCTGACGTCATCGTCGCGGATGAATCAACCGAAGCAATAGCGCGCGTGTACGCACGTGCAACAACTGAATTTATTGCTGCGGGAGAACACAGCAAGGCCATGATCGATGCTGCTCGTGAAGGAAAGAACGTTGTTCGCTTGATCGCTGGCGATCCGATCATTGATGGTTCCCTTGTTACCGAAGCTGCTGCCTTGCGCAAAGCAAAGGTGCCTTTCGAAGTGGCTCCAGGTGTCAGTGATGTCACTGGCATTCCGGCGTACGCAGGCTTCAGCCTCACCGGCGGTCGAGTGCGTCAGATTCGCGTCGTAGACGGCACAGAAGTCGACCTTCCTTGGTCTGATCTCATGCAGCCAGGTATTACGACCGTGTATCTCAACGGTGCGGATTCATGTGTTGAAATCGCAGCGAGCCTGATTGCTGCTGGAGCAGATCCAAAGACGCCAATCGCCGTCACCCGTCAAGGCACCACAGTTGATCAGCGAACCCTCGCTGGAACCTTGAGTGAGATTGGCGCGATTGCCAAGCGTTCCAAGCAAGCCGGGCCGGGCGTCGTTGTCGTCGGTGAAGTGGTTGCTCAGCGTGAAAAGGCTGATTGGTTTGAAGCAAAGCCGCTGTTTGGGTGGCGAGTATTGATTCCTCGTACGCAAGAGCCCACGGATTCCATCTCAGCGTTATTGCGCCGCCATGGAGCAGTACCGATGGAGGTGCCAACGATTTCCGTTGAACCACCACGTACTCCCCAGCAAATTGATCGCGCTGTCCACGGTTTAGTTTCAGGTCGCTACGAATGGATCGGGTTCACCTCGGTCAACGCAGTGCGTGCAATTCGCGAAAAGCTAGCCTCATACGGGCTGGATGCTCGCTCATTTGCTGGGCTGAAAGTTGCCGCAGTTGGTGAAGCAACAATCGCCGCCTTGATCGATTTTGGTGTTCGTCCAGACCTCGTCACCGAAGGTGATCAGACAACGGCAGCCTTGCTCGACGAATGGCCTGCTTACGATTCGCTCACTGATCCAATCAATCGCATCTTCTTACCTCGAGCCGACATCGCAACCGAGTCCCTCGTGGCTGGTTTGACTGAATTGGGCTGGGAAGTTGAGGACATCACGGCCTTTCGAACCGTGCGTGCTGCTCCGCCTCCGGCTGAAACTCGTGAAGCGATCAAAACCGGTGGCTTCGACGCAGTGTTGTTTACGTCAAGTAGCACTGTTCGCAACTTGGTAGGCATCGCAGGTAAGCCGCACCACACCACAGTGGTTGCCTGTATTGGGCCGTTGACGGTTAAGGCCGCTCAGGAACACGGTCTTCGGGTAGATGTCGAAGCCGACAGCACTACTTTGATCGGTCTCGTAGAAGCACTTGCTGCTCATGGTGAGGAACTTCGCCTTGCTGCGCTTGAGGCCGGCGAGGGTAGCTGGCGGCCAAGCCGACGACGTACACCAACTCGACGTAAGGCTTAATTAGGCATGGCAACACCAGACCGCACCGTCGTTCATTTGCTGCGCCACGGCGAAGTTGATAACCCAGAGGGCGTGCTTTACGGGCGCCTTCCTGGTTATGTGTTATCTGACCTTGGGCACGAAATGGCTCAGCGTGCAGCTAAGGCTTTGAGTGGGCACGGGATTACTGGTGTGGTGTCTTCGCCGATGGAGCGCGCTCAACAGACTGCGACACCAATGGCTGATGCCCACGGATTGGAAATTTCCACCGATCCGCGATTGATCGAAGCTGACAATGTGTTCGAAGGACAGCGAGTCAGTGTTGGTGACGGTGTGCTGAAGCAACCGCGCACGTGGAAGCATCTGTACAACCCTTTTAAGCCTTCATGGGGTGAGCCGTATGACATCGTTGCGACTCGCATGACCGAAGCCGTCCATTCAGCACGTGATCAGTTTCGCGGCGGTGAAGTCGTTCTCGTGAGTCACCAATTGCCCATCTGGATTGCGCGGCTTGCAGCTGAGCAACGTCGCTTGTGGCATGACCCACGAAGCAGGCAATGTTCCCTGGCATCGATCACTTCGCTTACCTATAGTGATGGCGATCTTGTTGCGATCACCTACACGGAGCCCTCACGTGATTTGCTTGACAAAGCCAGCAAGGTGGCCGGCGCCTGACGTTCGTCACCGCCGGAACATTAATGCGTAATACCAAGATCAGAGTTGCTGCCGGTGTTGCGCTGGCGGCAATTACCGCATTTACAGTTTCGGGTTGTGCTGAAACTTCAAGTACTGCATCCGCTGGTAGTGAAACCAACTTCGTCGCTGGCGATGGCTCAATTGAAGTAGTCGCAATGGACAAGCGGTTACCTGCTCCGGATTTCACCCTGAAAACACTTGCGGGCACCGACTTCACTTTGAGTAAGCAGCTTGGCAAAGTCGTAGTGATGAATGTTTGGGCTTCCTGGTGCGCACCGTGCAGAGCCGAAGCTCCAGCGCTGCAAGACGTGTGGGAGAAATCCAACCAAAATAAAGTGCAGTTCGTAGGTTTAGATACGCGGGATTCAGATACGGCTGCGCGAAATTTTGTTGAAAGATATGGCATCACGTACCCGCAGGCCATCGATACCGAGGCTCAAGTGCAATTACTCTTTCGTGACACTCTCCCAGCGCAAGCTATTCCATCAACGTTGATTGTTGATGCGAAAGGAAACGTTGCGGCGCGCATCCTTGGATCAACAACGCAGGCGGCTCTGCGCAATGTCATCGATGATGTGCAAAAGAGCACGTCATGATCACTGATGTCATCTCTCAGGGAACCTTACTTTTTGCGCTTCCGCTGGCTTTTGCTGCTGGCCTTTTAGCCTTCCTTTCGCCTTGTGTGTTGCCTTTAGCTCCGGGTTATTTGTCGTACATCACTGGGCTCACGGGAGCAGAGCTAGCGGACGTTAAGGGCAATCGGGGCCGAGTTCTTCTTGGAAGTGTGCTCTTTGTTGCCGGGTTCAGCGTCATCTTCGTGTCATATGGAGCGCTGTTCGGTTCCATTGGATCAACGCTGCTGGCGTATCAAGAAACCATTGATCGAGTCCTTGGGTTCGTTGTGATCTTGATGGGATTGGCCTTTATGGGTTTCATTCCAGGTTTGCAACGCGAATGGCGCATGCATCGCTTACCCACGTGGGGGGTTGCTGGTGCACCAATTCTTGGCGTTCTTTTTGGCTTGGGATGGTCACCTTGTATTGGACCGACACTCGCTGCTGTGCAAAGTCTGGCTTTCACCGAAGCTAGCGCAGCACGGGGCGCCTTACTCTCGCTGGTGTATTGCCTAGGTCTTGGTTTGCCTTTCATTCTGCTCGGGTTACTTTTCACGCGAATGGGTCGGGCTATTGGTTGGGTGCGCAACCATTACGAACTCGTGATGCGCGTTGGTGGCGCGATGCTCGTGACCGTCGGGCTGTTGTTAGTTTCGGGACTTTGGCTTGATTTCACTATTTGGTTGCGGGTCACTATTCCTGGATTCGAGACAGCGTTATGACGAACTTGCCCCCAATGAGCAGCACCGGATTTCTCCGCTGGGTGTGGCGTCAGCTGACAAGCATGAAGACTGCGCTTGTTTTGCTTTTCCTGTTGGCCGTTGCCAGCGTTCCTGGATCCGTGTATCCCCAGCGCGGCGTGGATCCCATCAAGGTGCGCGACTTCATCACGAAATCACCAACTTGGGGACCGATTCTTGATCGCCTTGGGTTCTTCGAGGTGTATTCCTCACCGTGGTTCTCCGCGGTGTATCTCTTGCTTTTCTTATCGCTCATTGGGTGCGTCATACCGCGCGTGGGCGTGCATTTCCGAGCGATGCGTAGCGCACCCCCCGCAGTTCCTCGGATGTTGGAACGCTTGGCTGGAAGCCGTGAAGTCACTCCAACGGCAAGCGCTGAGGAAGTTATTGGTGCAGTTGCGGGAGCCTTGCGTAAGGCCAGATGGCGGGTAGTTTCCGGTCCCGCAGATTCGCCTACATGGGTTGCAGCCGAAAAGGGTTACCTACGGGAAACGGGCAACTTAGTTTTTCACGTGTCGTTGTTGTTTGTCCTGTCTGCGATTGCCATTGGCGGGCTTTTTGGCTGGAAAGGCAATGTCATCGTGCGCGAGGGCTCGGGGTTTTCCAACACGGTTACGCAGTACGACGCTTGGGGCGGTGGCAGATACACGAACGCCCAAGACATTCCGCCGTTCTCCTTTACCCTAGATAAATTCACTGTTGATTTTGAGCGCGGAATCGCGCAGCGCGGTGCCCCGCGCGCCTTCGAAGCTGAAATGTCGTACAAAGTGGATCCGACAGCTCCGGTCGAACGCAGACTTGTTGAAGTCAATGAACCCCTGTCGATTAGTGGGGCAAAGGTGTTCTTGGTTGGTCACGGGTACGCGCCGTTAATTACCGTGACAGACAAGACCGGCAAGGTAGTTTTCGATGATGCCGTGCCGTTCCTGCCACAAGACGGCAGCTTCACGTCAACAGGTGTTGTAAAGATCCTTGACTCAACGCCCCAACTTGGTATTCAGGCGTTATTCCTGCCTACTGCGGCCCTTGACGACGTTCTTGGCCCACACTCAACTTTCCCTGGCCCTGACGACCCAGCCTTATTTATGTCAGCGTGGAAAGGCGATCTTGGGTTGAATACTGGAAAGCCCCAAAGCGTGTATCGACTCGTGACCGACAAAATGACCAAGATCGGCCTTGAGCAACTTCGTCCCGGCACAAGTTGGAAACTGCCTGATGGGTCCGGAACGGTCACTTTCTCTGGTTATAAACGATGGGCTTCATTCCAGATCGCTTATGACCCCGGCAAAGAAATTGCCCTGATCTTTGTGGCCTTAGCAATCGTGGGCCTCACCATGTCGCTCTTTATCCGACGCCGACGGGTATGGGTGAAAGTAGTCGAGCGCGATGGCGTTACCGTTATCCAGCTTGCCGGAATTATGCGCGCCTCAACCTTTGAAGACAAAGATATTGGTGCGCTGGCCGAGGACCTTGATTTTGTTGAGCAAGCCCTTCAAGTGGCAGGCGTCGCACGGGGAATAGAGAAGGAGCAATCGTGAGTCCAGAGTCACTCGCACGAATGAGCAACGTGATGGTGTATTCATCGATGTTGGTGCTGACATTCGCAATGTTCGCTTTTGCTGCTTCTTTCGCTGGCGGACGCCGACGCGTCAATAGTGCAGCTGTGGAATCCACGCGGAATGCTGGCGGTACCGCGGTGATTACCAAAGCAGTTGTCGTGACTGATGATCCCGGGCGTCGTGCGTCAAACATCGGAATCTCCCTAACCTGGCTGGCCTTTGTGCTGCTACTCGTAGGTGTTGTATTGCGCGGAGTTTGGGCGGGGCGTGCTCCGTGGGGCAATATGTACGAGTTCTCAATTACTGCAGCTCTTGGTGTGTTAGCGGTGTTCTTGATTGCCAACACAAGAACTGATCTACGTTGGCTCGGGATCTTCATTGTCATTCCGGTCTTACTTACTTTGGGTGTCGCCGTGACGGTGCTCTACACCGAAGCCGCTCAACTCGTGCCAGCCTTGAAGTCTTATTGGTTGGTAATTCACGTCTTTGCCGCAATTATTTGCTCTGGCGCTTTCACTCTTGCTGCAGCAACCGCCGGCCTGTCTTTAGTGCGCGATCGTGCGGAACGTAAAGCAGGTTCAGATGTTGAACTCACCGGTGCGTTGGTGAGCCGAATTCCTAGTGCTGAGCGCTTACGGTCGCTTACCAATAAGACGCTGGCTTTCGCCTTCCCGCTTTGGACGTTCACTGTGGTTGCCGGTGCAATCTGGGCAGAAAACGCATGGGGCCGTTACTGGGGCTGGGATCCCAAGGAAACTTGGGCATTCATCACTTGGGTGATTTATGCGGCCTACCTCCACGCGCGCTCTACCGCGGGCTGGCGGGGGAATAAGGCTTCGCTGATTGCTTTGGCTGGCTGGATCGCTTTCTTAATGAACTACTTCGGCGTGAACTTCCTAGCCAACAGTTTGCATTCCTATGCTGGAGTCGGAAACTAAGCCTGATCTTCGCGGCGCTCGCGCATTTTGCGACGCCACTCGTCTTCATCAAGTTTTGCAATAAACCCAGGGTCGTCGTCAGGTGCGAGTGGGCCTCGACGCCCGCGCCATTTTCCTTTGGTTGGCTTGGCTCTTCCAAATGCGACCCAGAGCAGTCCACCCAGGATGGGTAAAAGCAGGACGATTAAAAGCCAAATTCCCCGAGGCAGATTGCGGATCCCTGATTTTGGTGTCTGGATTACGTCAACGACGAACCAGATGTACAGCGCCACCACGACGATGATGCCTAGAACTCTGAGCACTGTTGCCTCCCGCGCACACTCTAACTCCAGTGTGCTGCTTTAGTCCCATGTCACTTACTGTTGAGCCGTGACCAAATCTAAAAATCGCTGGCTCAATTTCGCGACCTACACCGGTTTGCGCTTATTGCTATGGCTGGGCGTGTGGGCGATTCTGCAATTCCTCACTCCGGTCAAAGGCATCATGGCCGTTGTGCTTGCGCTCCTCATCTCCAGCGCAATCAGCATCGTGCTTCTTGATCGCCAGCGAGACATCATGAGTGAAAGCGTGGGTGCATTCTTTAGCGGCATCAATCAGAAGATCGAGAGTTCAGGTGCTGCGGAAGATGTCTGGCAGGAAGATATTCTTCGCGAGCGTTCACGTCCAGGCGAGCAGCGCGCCGGTACCAATACCGTAAAGCAAGACGAGCATTCCGGTTTGCTTCAAAGCGACAACGAGGTTGGGTCCGACAGCACCGCTGGTGACGAGACGGATCGGTTGAACTCCCAGGGCAAAACTGAGAAGGACCAGCAATAGCCACCAGGTACTGATCGCAGCAACACCAATGGTGAGGACCGCTGCGGCCATCACAAAACCTACGTACAGCATTCGGGTGCGATGGTCACCTAGTTTGACCGCGAGTGTGCGTTTGCCGGCATCGATGTCGGTAGGAATATCCCGCAGATTGTTCACCACAAGCAGCGTGCAAATCAGCAAACCAATGGCACTGGCAGCGAGAACGTCGGCAGCAATGATGTTGCGTGTTTGAACGTAGACCGTTCCTAGAACAGGAACCAAACCGAAGAACACAAAAACAAAAACCTCGCCAAGACCGAGATAGCCGTATGGTTTTTTGCCTCCGGTGTAAAACCAAGCAGCTGAAACACAAGCGACACCGACAATGATCAGCCACCAAAGGGAGGTGATCAAGATGAGTGCAAGTCCAGCCAGCATCGCCAACGCGAAGCAAGCAAATGCCGCAAACTTCACTTGTGATGGCGGGGCTAATTTCTGCCCAACAAGTCGCACCGGCCCGACGCGCACTTCATCGGTTCCCTTGATCCCATCGCTGTAGTCATTCGCATAATTCACTCCCACCTGGAGTGACAGTGCCACAACGAGGGCTAGAAGAACCCGAGTCAAGATAAACGAATCTGCGCGTGCTGCGAGGCCCGCGCCGATGGCTACGGGAGCGATAGCTGATGGCAGGGTGCGCGGCCGGGAGCCACCGATCCATTGACTTACCGTTGCCATAACGCTCCATCGCGAGTGAGGTGAATAATTGAACGTCGGTCAACTTTGTTATTCGGCAAAGTCGGGATTGCGTCGAGGAAGGCAAAGTACCGGGGGACTGCAGCCTTACCGAGGCCCAGGTGCACGGCACTTCGCAGCGCGATGCCAAGAGATCCAAGGTCAAGGTTGGCAGTTGGTTGAATCACCGCGAAGAGTTGATCTTCATCTCCCGCATCGGGCGCAAAAACCACCGCGGCGCTGAGTACCCCGTCGCTGTTATTGAGAATTTCCTCAACAGCATTGACCGAAACATTGACACCGTTGATTGTGATCACGTCGTCGATGCGACCAGAGATGGTCAGTCGATCGGTGAAAGTTCCAAGATCGCCTGTTCGGTAACTGCCCCGAGCAAAGCGTTGGGCGCTGAGTTCAGCTTCGCACCGATACCCAAGAGCCACCATGTCGCCAGCTAATGAGATCTCTGAGTTATCCGGATCAATGGTGATCGTGACACCGGGAAGTGGTTGGGAGTTAAATACGCAGCCGCCGGCAGTTTCAGTTGCACCGTATGTTGTCGTCAGCACAATCCCCGCTACTCGGGCGGCATTGGCGGTGACGGCTGGTAGTGGACCGCCACCCACCAAGATTTGCGAACATTGCAACAAAGCATCAACTCCCGCAGGATCACTGAGGAGCCGACGCACTTGAGCTGCAACCAATGAAACCCGAATATCACTGGATCGGTGGGTTGCTAGCTGAACTACTGAGATAAACCCGGCTGGGGTGAATGGTTGCGCTCCGCCAAGGCTGTCCAAGGGGAGCGGATCGAGCCCCGTCTCAAGTGCCCGCAAGACCACATTGAATCCACCCATGGACGTAATAGGCAGCGCCGAGATCCATTGTGGGCAACAGCCGCCTTGAACCGACTCAGATAACGCGCGCAAAGTAACAGAGCTATGCAGCACGCCCTTGGGATTCTGAGTTGAGCCAGAGGTGGCAAGCACGACTGCAACGGCATCGCTTTCCAGTGGCTGGTTTGGGTCGCCAGGGCGAGTTGCCGCGATGAGCTGTGCCACATATTGAGGTGAAGTGGTGGCGCCTAGGGCTGGAATTGGAGTGATTGCAGGGCCCGCGCCAGTGAGTGCTGCACGAAGCGGGCCAATGAGCGCGCTCAATCCATCTGGGCCCGAAGGCACCGAGATCGCAATGAGTGGTCGGGCAGGCATTCGCCAAAGCGTAGTCGCGATACCGTTCTGGTTATGGATACCCGTACGCGATACGTCTTGCCTCCAGTTGTTGCTGCTGATTCACCAGCGATGACCAACCCAGCGCATTCATCAGCCGTTCCGGCTTGTGACTGGGAAGCGCAGGGTGATTTCAACGATATTAAGTATGAGATTTCGACGGGTGACGCAGCAGGCGTTGCCAAGATCACTATCAATCGTCCGGAAAAGCGCAATGCATTTCGGCCGCAAACGATCATTGAACTTATCGATGCGTTCACTCGGGCACGCGACGATGGTCGCGTTGGCGTCATCATCTTGACGGGTCAAGGAGATTTAGCTTTCTGTTCTGGTGGAGATCAAATCATTCGCGGTGATGATGGCTACATGGGTGATGACGCAGTCGCTGCTGCTGGTGTTGGGCGACTGAACGTTCTTGATCTGCAAATCCTCATCCGACGCATTCCAAAGCCGGTCATCGCAATGGTCGCTGGCTACTCCATGGGTGGCGGCCACGTATTGCATGTGGTGTGTGACATGACCGTTGCAGCCGACAATGCGCGCTTTGGACAAACAGGTCCACGCGTTGGTTCCTTCGATGGTGGCTACGGCTCAGGTTTACTTGCCCGCATTATTGGGCAAAAGCGCGCACGCGAAGTGTGGTACCTCTGCCGTCAATATGGCGCAGAACAGGCCTACGACTGGGGCCTGGTTAATGAGGTCGTACCGCTTGCCGATCTCGAAATCGCTACCGTCGAAATGGCGCACGAGATGTTGCAACTTTCACCGTTGTCGTTGCGCATGCTCAAGGCGTCACACAATGCTGCAGATGATGGCCTTGCTGGGATTCAACAGCTCGCCGGTGATGCGACGCTCTTGTTCTATATGAGTGAAGAGGCTCAAGAAGGACGCGATGCCTATAAGGAAAAGCGCAAGCCGGACTTCTCGAAGTTCCCCAAGCGCCCGTGACTCTGCCTGGCTCACTCCTTCAGAGTGTCACACCGTTTGCGATTAGATTGCATCGTGAATTTCGGGGCGTGACCGTTCGTGAAGGGCTGCTGATTTGCGGTCCGTCCGGCTGGGGTGAGTTTGCGCCCTTTGACGACTATGGAGATGAGCACAGTGGGCGTTGGTTAGCGAGCGCTCTCGAAGCCGCGTACGGCGACTGGCCCCAGGCTAAGCGCGAGTCCGTAAATGTGAATGCAATTATCCCCGCCGTCACTGCAGAAGTTGCTTCAGTCTTGGTGCGAGATGTCGTTATGAATGACGGATGCACCACGATTAAGGTGAAAGTTACTGGGGATCTTTCGGCAGATGAAGAGCGAATCTCGGCAACACGAGACGCACTGGATGCAGTATTGGGACTTGGTGTGGGGCGAATCCGTATTGATGCCAATGCCTGTTGGTCTCGCCAAGAAGCCGTCATTGCGCTGAGAAGACTTGCGGGATACGGCCTTGAATATGTTGAACAGCCGGTTGAAAGCAATGAAGACTTACGCGCGGTGCACTCCGAGATAAATGTGCCAATCGCTGTTGATGAATCAATTCGCAAGAACAAAAATTTAGACGCAGCTGCGATGCGTGAGCTCGTCGAAATTGCAGACGTCGCCATTATCAAACCGGCTCCTGTGGGGGGAGTCTGGCGCGCGATGGAAATTGCTGATCTCGTCAAACTCCCTGTGGTGGTAAGCAACGGGATGGAGTCTTCCGTCGGGCTTTGCTCAGCGCTGGCGCTGGCGGCTGCCCTTGATATTGATCGGGCTTGTGGCTTGGGCACCGGAAAACTCCTGGCCACGGACGTCATTGCTCAGTCGCTCGTCCCACACCAAGGTTTGATGAAGGTTCAGCGCGTTGCCCCGGATCCCGAAGCAATGTCAGCCGCGCAGGCCCTTATAGATCCGACGCGCGCGAAGTTTTGGCTCGATCGACTCGAGCGAGCATGGCAGTCTGCTGCGGCCAAGCCTTGGCATGAAAAGGTAGAGGCGTGAATCCAACAACCGCAATGTCTCGCGTCATCGTCGATGAATTGCTGCGGTGTGGCATCAGTGATGTCGTTCTAGCCCCTGGTTCTCGGTCGGCAGGTTTAGCTTTAGCCCTCGCTGCTGCAGAAAGCAGAGGCGATCTGACTTTGCATGTGCGCCTCGATGAACGGTCGGCAGCCTTTCTCGCACTTGGCTTAGGCAAAGTGACAGGTGTCCCGGCTGTTGTCGTGACCACTTCCGGCACTGCTGCCGCGAATTTGCTTCCGGCGATTATTGAAGCCGACTTTTCTAATGTTCCTTTCATAGCAATGACCGCGGATCGTCCGGCATCGTTACGCGGTATTGGCGCTAACCAAACCATTAGCCAGGTAGGTATTTTTGGTTCAAGTGTTCGTGATGCAGTCGACATGTCGGCAGCAACTCCAGTAGCCGATGATGAGGCCCAAGCTACTCAAGCGCGCACCTGGCGATCAACGATTGCACGTGCGGTTGCGGCAACCACTGATGTGATGCGAGCCGGCCCAGTGCATATCAATGTGCAGTTCGCCGAGCCTCTTGTACCCACTGATGATCTTGCTATTGAAGCCCAGATCGAGGCGATGCAAACCGGCCCGCTCGCTGGCCGTCGCGATGGACGTCCGTGGACTGCGGATGCGCGTCTTGTTGGCGGAATGAGTTTGCCTATCGACGAAATTTTCGAAATGTTGCTCGATGATTCTTCAATTCCAGAACGCGGCTTGATCATCGTGGGTGATCAGTCAGATGGTGAAGTTTCAGATCTCGTGGACGAACTCGGAGATGCTCTTGGTTGGCCAATCATTGGCGAGCCAAGTGGCAATGTGGCCGCCTGCGACACAGCTCTGTCTCATGGCGCTCTCATCCTGGGAAATAGTGAATTTGCGGATGCTCACATCCCTGACGTTGTACTCACCGTTGGTCGAGTGGGGTTAAGTCGAGCAGTTCAAAGACACATCACTCGTGCGAAATTCCACATCGCGGTTGATTCGCAGCCGCAATGGAGCGATCCAACTCGAACCGCCGATGTTGTAGTTGCTGCGTGCCCACTGCCGCCAGGTGAGGGCGAAATCAATGGCGACTGGCTGGAGTCTTGGCAGCGGGCCGATCTTTTGGCTGCGGTGGCTATTGAAACAGTTCTTGCGGGTGAGATTGGTGAATTGACTGGCATGCATGTTGCGCGAGCCTGTGGTCAAGCAGTTCCAGAAAACGGACTGTTCTTCGTTGGACCATCTTGGCCAGTGCGGCACGTGTACAACTTCGCGGCGAATGCGTCTGGGAGTGCAGTGACGCTTGGTAATCGGGGTACTTCCGGAATAGACGGTTGTGTCAGCACAGCATGGGGCGCAACGGTTGCAGCGCAACGTGACAGCGACGCAGGGTGCATCGCGCTTTTGGGAGATCTCACATTCTTGTACGACATCAATGGCCTGCGGGTTCCAGCACAGGAAGCAGTGCCAGATCTCGTTTACGTCATAAGTGACAACAACGGCGGTGGCATCTTCTCGCAACTTGAGCAGGGTGCACCAAAGTTCGCGAACTCATTTGAAAGAGTTTTTGGAACCCCACTTGATGCTGACATCCCGGCAGCAGTGATTGCCTTAGGTTTTGAGTGTCACGTTGCAACGACACTCGAAGAACTCAACACCGCTTTGAAAGAAGCATTGGCTGCTGGGGGCGTTCACGTCTTGGTAGCGCGAACATGCAGCAGAGCTGATGAAGTTGTGGCTTTACAAAATGTGAATGACGCGATCAGGCAGGCACTTGCAACTGCTTAGTTTTCGAATGCTGTTTAGCGGTTGGCGAGTGCATCTCGAATAGGTACCAGTTTTGCGTTTGATTCGGCAAGTTCTTGCTCAGAATTCGAACCTGCAACAATTCCACAACCCGCAAAAGCTCGTATCGTTCCTGCTTCTTGATCAATTTCAGCACACCTCAATGCGATGCCGAATTCGCCGTCGCCGTGGGCGTCAAGCCAGCCAACTGGCCCGGCGTAACGTCCACGATCCATTCCTTCAAGTTCACGAATTGTTGCGCGCGCGCGCTCAGTTGGTGTTCCGCACACGGCTGCTGTGGGATGCAGGAGCGCTGCCAGTGCCAGGACGGGCACGTCGTCTGCAAGTCGGCCAGTGACATCGGTAGCTAGGTGTTGAACGTTTGCCAATGGGAGCACATGCGGCTGGGCCGGAACATCAAGGTCTGTGCAGTGCGCTGCAAGCGCGAGTGCAACGGATCGAACCGCGTAAGCATGCTCGGCCAGATCCTTTTCACTGTTCAGCAAGACCTGCGCCATGTCGGCATCGGCAGAGTCGTTGCCTTGGCTGCGTACCGTTCCGGCAAGAACTCGACTTGTCACAAGATCGCCGGTGCGGCGAACGAGAAGTTCCGGAGTGGCTCCGACCAATCCGCCAACGCTAAACGTCCAACATGTGGGGTAGGCCTGCGCCAAGGAAGACAGAACACTTCGAGAATCAAGTTCTCCGTCGACTTTGCCGAAGATGTCGCGGGCCAGGACAACCTTGTCGAGTTCGTTGTGGTTGATGCGAGTAATAGCTTCTTGTACTGCGGCCTCCCACGATGCAGCAGTTTGACTGCCATCAGTCCATTGAACATTCTTGGGCGCATTTGGAACGCTCACTACGCGAAGTTCGTTTCGTGGATCGCCTTCTGATCCGATGACCGTGATCCAGGACTGACCATTGCGACGACCGATCAATACTCGGGGCACGGTGATAACCGAAATTCCGGGCTCAGGATCAAAGGCAAACGAGGCGAACGCCACTGGGCCGGTGCCTGGCATAGCAACGGTGTCATCGACACTTGCTTGGGCGCATAATTTCGCCCACCAGCGCTGGGCTCGACTAAAGCGTTCAGGACCACTGATTTCTAGGCTGGCAGCAACACCCCAGCCAACCATTCCTTCACCATTGCGAACCCAACTCACCGCATCGCCACTGGGCAGGAGTGCCAGCAGGTTTCCGGGGTTGTCCAAAGATCGAGTGCGGACCTTCAGCGGTGCGCCAGGTTGTTCGCGCGCGATGATCGCAGACTTCATGAGTTCAATCACTGGGTCGGGCACAGTCCTAGCCTAGATGTCGAACGTCCAAGCCTCGGTGCAAGGATGCAGTAGTGAGCAGAGCAGACCTTTCCAAGGATCCCGCGGCAGTTGCTGCCATGTTTGATGGGGTAGCCCAGCGCTATGACCTTGCCAATGACGTACTGGCCTTAGGGCAAACACGGATTTGGCGTCGGGCAGTGGTTCAGGCAGTTAAGCCGGTGCGCGGCGAGATGATTTTGGATCTTGCGGCAGGCACCGGAACCTCAAGTGTGCCTTTTGCCAAGGTGGGAGCTCATGTAATTCCGACCGATTTCTCGCTTGGCATGCTGCGGGTTGGCCACGAGCGTCAGCCAGATTTGCCCTTTGTTGCTGGCGATGGACTAAACCTCCCATACCGGGACAATTCCTTCGACGCGGCCACGATTTCCTTTGGTCTACGCAATCTGACCGATCGAAGCGCTGGTCTGGCTGAGTTCAAAAGAGTCCTCAAACCTGGTGGTCGACTCGTGATTTGCGAGTTCTCCAGCCCAACTTTGAAGCCATTGCGCACGATTTACACTGAATATCTGATGAAGGCGCTGCCGGCAGTAGCCACCAAAGTTGCGACCAATCCTGCTGCGTATGTCTATTTGGCGGAGTCAATTCGCGCCTGGCCAGCTCAAGCTGAACTTGCCGAAGAGATCCTCGTGGCTGGCTTTAGCGAAGTCCAATGGCGAAACTTGACCGGTGGAATTGTCGCTGTCCATCGAGCAGTGAACCCGTAGCGAGGGCACCCCATGGCCGCCACTATGCTTTCCTCGGTCGTGAAGCCGTTCACAAACGCGCAATCTGGCCATGAAGTTCTGATCGTTTGGAGCGCTGAGTGAACGTATATACCCCGATCCTTGCATTGGGCATTTTGGCCTTTGGTTTTGCTGTTTTCTCGGCAGTCATTGCGCCAATAACCGGACCAAAGCGCTACAACCGCGCCAAGGTTGATGCATATGAATGTGGCATCGAACCGACGCCACAACCGGTAGGTGGCGGTCGCTTTCCGGTGAAGTACTACCTCACCGCGATGCTGTTCATCGTGTTCGATATCGAAATCGTTTTCTTGTATCCATGGGCAGTCTCTTTCGATCACATGGCCTTGTTTGGTCTGATCGAAATGGTGCTGTTCGTCGTCACCGTCCTCGTCGTTTACGCCTATGTTTGGCGTCGTCGCGGACTCGAGTGGGATTAACAGGAGTTACTCATGGGTCTTGAAGAAAACCTGCCGTCTGGCGTTTTGCTGACATCGGTAGAAAAGCTTGCTGGATACGCACGTAAGGGTTCACTTTGGCCGGCGACCTTCGGTCTTGCCTGTTGTGCAATCGAGATGATGGCCGTTGGTGGACCTCGCTTCGATATCGCGCGCTTTGGTATGGAAGTGTTTCGCGCCTCTCCGCGTCAAGCTGACCTCATGATCGTTGCCGGTCGAGTCAGTCAGAAGATGGCTCCCGTTCTTCGCCAGATTTACGATCAGATGCCAAACCCTAAATGGGTGATCGCGATGGGTGTTTGCTCATCCAGCGGTGGCATGTTCAATAACTATGCAATCGTGCAAGGCGTAGATCACGTGGTTCCGGTTGATATTTATCTCCCCGGCTGCCCACCACGGCCCGAAATGTTGATCGATGCAATCTTGAAACTGCATGATGAAATCCAAGACATGAAACTTGGAGCAAATCGCCGTGACCAGATTCGTGAGCTTGAAGCAGCCGCACTCGTTGCGCCTTCAACTTCAGATATGAAGGGTCTGTTGCGATGAGTGAAACCTCAGCAGTACCAGTCGTTCCTGAAGGCGTAAGTCAGTTTGAGGTCTTCCACGTTCGCGAAGGCGCTTTCGGTGGTACTGGCTCCGGAGACACCAGCGGTTTCGGCGGACTTGTTGAACTGATGCACATGCCAGAAGCGAGCACTCGTCCCTTTGGCGGTTGGTTTGATGAGATCGCCGATGAGCTTGAACTTTCGCTTAAAGCCCGCGAGATCAATGCAGGCGACGCGATTGAGAAAGTCGTCATTGCGTTTGATGAAATTACCTTTTTCGTGCGCAGGGAACATCTCGTCAGCGTGCTGTCAACGCTTCGCGATGAGCCAGGTTTGCGCTTTGAATTCTCAACCGGTGTGAGTGGTGTGCATTACCCAGGTGACACAAATCGTGAGTTGCACGCGGTTTATCACTTGATGTCGATGAGCCATAACCACCGCATTCGTGTTGAAGTGGTTACTCCAGATTCAGATCGCCACATTCCATCCTCGGTCAGCGTTTACCCGACCAATGATTGGCATGAGCGCGAAACCTTTGACTTTTTCGGGATTATTTTCGACGGACATCCGGCTTTGACTCGCATTGAAATGCCTGACGACTGGCCAGGTCATCCACAGCGCAAGGACTATCCACTTGGTGGCATCCCTGTTGAATACAAGGGCGCAACTATTCCGCCACCAGATCAGCGGAGGTCGTACAACTCATGAGTACCGAAAACGTGACGTACACGAGTGCTTCAGCTCAGCCCAATGATCCATATGCGAACTTCACTGACCCCACTGATGGCGGTCGCATCTTTAACGTGGGTGGTGGCGATTGGGATTCAATCACTGTGGATCCCGAAACTGATTCAGAGCGCATCGTTATCAACATGGGTCCCCAGCACCCATCAACGCATGGCGTGCTGCGCCTGATTCTTGAAATCGAAGGTGAATCGGTAACGGAAGCACGTTGCGGCATCGGCTATCTGCACACAGGCATTGAAAAAAACATGGAGTTCCGCTCGTTCACCCAGGGTGTCACCTACGCAACCCGGATGGATTATCTAGCTCCATTCTTCAACGAAACCGCTTACTGCCTAGCGATCGAAAAGTTGCTTGGCATCACTGATCAAATCCCGGAACGCGCAACAACCATTCGGGTGATGATGATGGAACTCAATCGCGTGTCTTCGCACTTGGTGGCGCTAGCTACAGGTGGCATGGAGCTTGGTGCACTGACGGCCATGGAGTTTGGTTTCCGTGAACGTGAATTAATCCTTGATGTCTTCGAAATGATCACCGGACTACGCATGAACCATGCATACATCCGCCCAGGTGGTGTTGCGCAAGACCTTCCAGACAACGCGGTAGAGAAGATTCGAGAGATGATTCCTTTGCTGCGTAAGCGCTTGAAGAACACAGTCGACCTCCTTGTTGATAACAACATCTGGATGGGTCGCACCGTCGGAATCGGCTATCTCGATCTCACTGGTTGCATGGCACTTGGCGTCACTGGGCCGGTTCTTCGAGCAACTGGATACCCACAGGATCTTCGCAAGACGCAGCCATATTGCGGTTACGAAAATTACGAGTTTGATGTCGTTACTGAAAACACAAACGATGCATACGGCAGATTCCTAATCCGCATCCGCGAGATGGAACAGTCTTTGCGCATCGTGGAACAGACGCTGGACCGTTTGCAGCCGGGCCCAGTGATGATCGCTGACAAGAAAATTGCATGGCCAGCGCAGTTGTCGGTCGGAAGCGACGGACAGGGCAACTCTCTCGACCACATTCGCGAGATCATGTCCGAGTCGATGGAAGCACTCATTCACCACTTCAAATTGGTAACTGAAGGTTTCCGGGTTCCCGCTGGTCAGGTGTACACGGCGATCGAAGCACCTCGAGGCGAACTGGGCTGTCACCTTGTGAGCGCAGGCGGCACCCGTCCATTCCGAGTGCACTTCCGTGATCCATCTTTCACGAATCTTCAAGCAGTCGCAGCAATGTGCGAAGGCGGTCAGATCGCTGACGTCATTGCAGCGGTTGCCAGTATCGATCCCGTTATGGGCGGAGTCGATCGCTAAGGCGATCGAGAGGAAGAGATCATGGCTATCAGCGAACAGACCCTAGAGAGCATGCGCGACATCGTGACGCGCTACCCGCAGTCACGTTCGGCGTTATTGCCGATGCTGCACCTTGTTCAAAGCGCAGAAGGGGAAGTTACCCCTGAAGGTATTGCTGCTTGTGCGGACATGCTGGGAATTTCTAAGGCTGAAGTCACGGGCGTTTCAACGTTCTACACGATGTACAAGCGCAAGCCTGTTGGCGAGCATCACATCGGTGTCTGCGTCAACACATTGTGTGGACTTCTCGGTGGCGACGCGGTGTACGAGGCTCTTTCAGAGCGTCTTGGCGTTGGACACAACGAGCCAATTGCAGACGGAAAGTTTTCACTTGAGCGCATTGAGTGTCAGGCAGCATGCACTCACGCGCCTGTGATGACGGTTGACTGGGAATTTATGGACGATGTCACACCTTCGTCGGCCGTAGACGTCGTAGATCGTCTTGCTCGTGGAGAGCGAGTTGAATCGACTCGCGGTCCGGCCATTCGTAACTTCCAAGCTTCCGAACACACTTTGGCTTTCCCTGATGATGGTCTTGCCGGCGAAGGAAATTCAGTCGACGACAAGATGTTGGCTGGTTTGCGCTACGCCAAAGAACACAACATGGCTGCACCTCAATCCGGACAGGAGGCCTAAGTCATGACGCTGACACCGGTTATCACTGAGCACTGGGATTCACCAGACCTCTACACGCTTGACGGTTACCGCCGATTTGGTGGATACCGTGCACTTGAAAAAGCGCTCAAGCTTGATCCTGATGCAATCATCACCACGGTAAAAGATTCTGGGCTGCGCGGTCGCGGTGGCGCCGGATTCCCCACTGGGTTGAAGTGGAGTTTCGTTCCCCAAAATGATGGCAAGCCGCATTACCTCGTGGTGAATGCTGATGAATCTGAGCCAGGCGCTTGCAAAGATATTCCGATCATGATGGCAAACCCACATGCTTTGGTTGAAGGCGTCATCATCACTTCCTTCGCGATTCGTGCGAACCAAGCATTTATTTACATTCGCGGCGAAGTGCCGAATGCCTTACGCAAAGTTGCCAGCGCTGTTGCGGAAGCTCGCCGCGCAGGTTTGATCGGCAAGAACATCCTTGGTTCTGGCTTTGATCTTGAAATCGTTGTGCATGCCGGTGCCGGTGCCTACATTTGTGGTGAAGAAACCGCACTTCTTGATTCACTTGAAGGCTTCCGTGGTCAGCCACGACTCAAGCCACCTTTCCCTGCAGTGGCCGGTTTGTATGCGTCACCTACGGTGATCAACAACGTCGAAACAATCTGCAACATCCCCTACATCATTGATCGTGGCGTGGATTGGTTCCGTCAATTCGGCACCGAGAAGTCACCAGGGTTTAAGGTTTGGGCTGTTTCTGGACATGTGAATAACCCAGGCATCTTTGAAGCACCGCTGGGAATCACGATGCGAGAATTACTTGGATACGCTGGCGGCGTCCGCGGAGACGGCAAGGTCAAGTTCTGGTTGCCAGGCGGATCTTCTGTTCCACTTCTGACCGCAGAGCACCTGGATCTTCCGATGACCTACGAAGAGATGGCTGCCGCCGGAACAATGCTTGGTACCGGAACGCCAATGATTTTCGATGAGACCGTGAGTGTGGTCAAGGCTGTCACTCGGTGGCTTGAGTTCTACAAGCATGAGTCATGTGGCAAGTGCACTCCATGTCGTGAAGGTACGTACTGGATCACTGGGGTTCTGGAAACCTTTGAACACGGTCACGGCAAGGAATCGGATCTTGAACTGCTTGTGAGTGCGTGTAATCAAATTTCAGGTCGATCATTCTGTGCACTAGGAGATGCGGCGGCAACGCCATTCCCTGCGGCATTGAAGTACTTCCGTGACGAGTTTGTTGCGGCCACCGAGTCACCAGTCGATGAAAAATTCGATCCGGTGGCTTCATACATCTATGCGGGAGCTGCAACCCGATGAGCGAAAACCTCACCACCGACGTGGTGCCAATGGTCACTGTCACAATTGACGGGGTAATCATCGAAGTGCCAAAGGGCACCTTGGCGATCCGTGCTGCTGAACTCATTGGCATTGAGATTCCACGCTTTTGCGATCATCCGCTACTCGAGCCAGTTGCTGCTTGTCGTGCGTGCTTGATCGAAGTTGAAGGCATGCCTAAGCCACAGCCTGCTTGCGCTCAGGTGGTCAACGATGGCATGACCATTCGCACTCAGGAATCCTCAGAGGTTGCAAAGGACGCTCAAGAAGGCGTCATGGAATTCCTGCTCATCAACCATCCGCTTGATTGCCCTGTTTGCGACAAGGGCGGCGAGTGCCCGCTTCAAAACCAGTCGATGTCTGCAGGTCGGCCAGAGTCCCGCTTCGAAGGCGAAAAGCGGACCTTCGAAAAGCCAATCAACGTAAGCGCCCAGATTCTGCTCGATCGTGAGCGTTGTGTGTCATGTGCACGTTGCACCCGCTTCGCAGACCAAATTGCTGGCGACCCAATGCTTGAATTGCTTGAGCGAGGCGCAAACCAGCAAGTGGGCGTCGCTGATGATCAGCCGTTTGAATCATATTTTTCTGGTAACACCATTCAGATCTGTCCAGTTGGCGCATTAACGAGTGCGGCTTACCGCTTTCGTTCGCGTCCCTTTGATCTTGTATCGGTCCCAACAACGTGCGAGCACTGCGCATCGGGTTGCTCACTTCGCACCGACTACCGTCGCGGGGAAGTCACTCGACGCTTGGCTTGGGATTCGCCAGAAGTCAACGAAGAGTGGAACTGTGACAAGGGTCGCTTCGGATTTACCTACCTCACAGAGGGCCGGATAAGCACGCCGCTGGTGCGCGAAAATGGTGAACTCCGCCCAGCCTCATGGCCAGAGGCCATCGATGTTGCTGCGCGTGGTTTAGCTGCAGCTGGTTCGTCAACCGGTGTACTCACCGGTGGCCGCCTTACTCAAGAAGATGCTTATGGATACGCGAAGTTTGCTCGCGCAATTCTTGGCACCGACAACATCGATTTCCGTGCGCGAGCAACCTCATCAGAAGAAGCTCAATACTTGCGCAGTGCCATTGCCGGCACCCCAGTCACCGTGACATATGACGCGCTTGAGAAGGCACCGTTTGTTTTGCTGGTGGCTTTCGAGCCGGAAGATGAATCACCAATGGTGTTCCTTCGGTTGCGCAAAGCAAAGACCTCTGTGGTGAGCCTTGGTGCTGTTGCAACGCGTGGCCTAAAGAAGATGGGCGGCACCCTGCTGCCAACAAAGCCAGGACAAGAGGCACTCGCGCTTCGTGATTTACCTGCAGACGTGAAAGCCGCTCT
>CAFBMC010000001.1_pt1 | contig 43035 bp, 41 predicted proteins | sample 7268441 | NCBI WGS metagenome assembly CAFBMC01 (sample SAMEA6814051, study PRJEB35770) | freshwater metagenome | biome: Freshwater; feature: Freshwater reservoir; material: water | place: Czech Republic | collected 2017-05-23 | depth 30m m | reverse complement strand
TTACCTATCTCAGCCTGGGGAGGAAATGAAAAAAACCGCCACAAAGGCGGTTCCTAACAGTGCGCCGCGAGGGACTTGAACCCCCAACCCGCTGATTAAGAGTCAGCTGCTCTGCCAGTTGAGCTAGCGGCGCTTGGTGCGGACGAAACTATACAGGTTTAAGCGATGGCAATTTTCGCTGCCTCAAGCAAGGCCTTGCCGAGCTCAATTTGGCCTTGAGGGTTTGGGTGGAATGAAGCACTCGACATCTGCCCCCCAAATTGCACTCCAAAAGTCCAAGAGGCGGTACCAGCACAGACGCCGTGACCCATCGCGGAGTCACCCGATCGCGTCCAACTACCCAGCACTGGCTTCCAGCCCAAGGCTGTGGTGTTCGTGATCTGACGGTTGAGAGACGAAGTAATCGGCAGACTAGCAACGGTCTGACTTGTCGTTGTGTACGCAACTTCACTTGGCGGGGTCGGGTTCAGGATCGCGGCTCTGGCCCAAGTGAAATCTTGCTGGGTCATGCTGAGATAGGAGCAGATCGCACCGTTGCTGTTTCGCGCAAGGTCGGGGTACATCGTTGGCAGCACTGAAGCTGTCGGTGCAAGATTAATGCCGCTCGGACACGTGCGTTTACTCAAACAGTTGGCGATTTCCGAATAAGCAGCTTGAAGTTTTGCAGTTTGGTCGCTGACTCCAGCCTGCAAGGTTGGGTAACTTTGTAAGGCACCCGAGGTTGGTTTGCTCAAGGGGCAATTCGCATTCAGCAGACATGAGCTCAACACCGAGCCGAAACCGATGTCGTTACCGCCAATTGAAATCGACACGAGGTCAACCGGCTGCTCCCCAATAAGGCTTTTAGCCAGCGCGATTTGTGTTTGCCCAGTGCCCGGTTGCACACCCAAGATTCCCTGCCGCACGGTTGCGCCAGTGCATGAAACATCCACCAAGGTCACTGAAGTGAGTGCAGAGGTCTTTTCAAGGGCAAGAGCAGCAAGTGCTGGTGCCCCATGCACACTTCGATGGCACACATCGTTATCCCAATAGGGGCGAAAGGCTGAGAATGGCCCACCTTGCGTCAGCCAAGCGTCAACATTTCGTGGGTTGCCTTCGCCTGACGCATACGAGTCACCCATGGCAACCATCAGAATGTTTTTCACTGTGGCAGGGATGGTGACCGTCGCATTTGTGGTTCCCGCTGTCACATTCAGCGTGAAGGTGTAACTGCCCTCGGGCAGTGTTGCGTGCGTCTTGCAGGTCGCTTTCGTCAGTTGCTTGGTCGCAATTGAAGTTACTGCCTGCGTTGTGGTGTTCAGCAACGTCCAGGAATATTGCGAGCCTCGGGATTCGCAGGCATTCAAGGTGACAGGAAAGCCTGCTTGGGAGAGGTACCACGAGAGCGCGCCACCGATGAGGCGCTCATGTGGTTGAGCAATGTGGTTGCCTTCGCCGACCATTTGAACCGATGGATTTATTGATAAGGCACCAGACTTTGGCACGCCGCCATCGCCATCGATGAATCCATCGTTATTCACGTCTTTAATCGTGTCCACCATGGACCAAGACGCCTTAGCCACCACTTGTGGCACTGAGTGAGCCACAACGGCCACACTCAATGGGAGGCAGGCAATAAGGCTCGTGATGAGCAGCCGGGACTTAGACATACGGACAGTGTCGGCAGCCGTTGGTGCAGCAAGTGCCCCGATGAGCGTGGGTGGCAGCGGTGATCACGAAGAGTCCGGTCCCTGGGTCGCGATATCCAGCATCCCCCCGCTCGACTGCAGCGTTGTGACAGTGGATGATTTCTCCATAGAGCGGATGATCGGGTGACAGCCGGTCGGGATGCGGCTGTGCCAGCGGTCGCGACGTAGTGGACATACCCACAATTATGCAGGAGGAACACGTGCGCACAATCGAGCATTGGATCGATGGCAAGAGCACCGCTGGGGTCAGCACGACCACTTCTGCGGTGTTCAATCCGGCAACCGGAGCCCAAAGTGCTGAGGTATTGCTCGGCACGAGCATCGATGTTGATGCTGCCGTGGCTGCAGCCACCGTCGCCTTTGCTGACTGGGGCCAGTCGTCAATCAGCCGTCGCGCCAAGGTGCTCTTTTCCTTTCGTGAACTCGTCAATGCCCGCGCTCAAGAACTTGCCGAACTCATCACCGATGAGCACGGAAAGGTGCTTTCGGATGCCCTGGGCGAAGTGCAACGTGGACTCGAGGTTGTTGAGTTTGCCTGCGGCATTGGGCAGTTACTCAAGGGCGAGTTCTCAGATCAGGTTTCAGCTGACGTGGACAGTTATTCCTATCGAGAGCCGCTTGGCGTTGTAGCCGGCATTACGCCATTCAATTTCCCGGCAATGGTTCCGATGTGGATGTTCCCGATTGCTATTGCCACCGGAAACACGTTTATCTTGAAGCCAAGCGAACGAGATCCGTCAGCTTCGATGATGCTGGCTCGACTTTGGCAAGAAGCCGGACTTCCCGATGGCGTATTTAACGTGGTGCACGGCAATGCCGACACCGTCAATGCAATTCTTGATCATCCAGGTATCGCTGCAGTCTCCTTTGTTGGTTCAACACCAATTGCCCGCCACATTCATGCGCGCGCAACGGCTGCAGGTAAACGCGTTCAGGCACTTGGTGGCGCAAAGAATCATGCAGTTGTCATGCCAGATGCAGAACTTGCTTTTGCGGCCAATCACCTCACGGCTGCAGCCTTTGGATCAGCGGGTGAACGCTGCATGGCAATTTCTGTTGCCGTGGCAGTGGGTGCGGCAGCTGATGGACTCATCGAACTTTTGGGTAAACAAGCAAATGACATCAAGGTTGGCTCCGGGCGCGGCGATGGGATAGATATGGGCCCGGTTGTGACCGCTGAAGCTAAGGTTCGCATCACTTCACTGATTGACTCAGCACAGAAGCAGGGCGCGAAAATTTGTGTTGATGGTCGCAACCTGACGGTCACTGGATTCGAATCAGGTTTCTTCGTCGGACCGACCTTGTTAGACGAAGTCACGGCTGACATGGATGTCTACGGCCAAGAAGTTTTCGGTCCGGTACTTGCGGTCATGCGCGTTGAAACCCTTGAAGAAGCTATCGCTGTCATCAACGCAAACCCATACGGCAACGGCACCGCAGTATTCACCAACAGCGGTGCAGCCGCGCGAGCCTTTACCCGTGGAGTGAAGGTGGGAATGATCGGGGTAAACGTTCCCGTTCCTGTTCCGATGGCCTACCACTCCTTTGGTGGTTGGAAGGATTCCTTGCTTGGAGAGCACCACATGCACGGGTCTGAAGGTTTGCATTTCTACACCCGCGGCAAAGTCGTGACATCAAGATGGCCTCAAGATGCGCTCGGGGCATCCTTTGATATGCCGACCGCACGATAGATACTTACGCCATGTCAACTGAAGCGGCCGTTGAAGGCTCCGGCTTTGTACCGATACCGAAGCAGGACCGCCATCTCGGTGCCTTTTCTGAGATGTTCATTTCTTCGATCTTGTCGTTGGTCGCCTCGCTGGTGCTATCTGCCGAGGCCATCACTTTGGCGGCGAATCCGCTCGCCTCATTTTCGTGCGATATCAGTGCAAAGATTTCGTGCAGCGTGGTGGGCGCTTCCTGGCAGGCATCATTGCTCGGATTTCCGAACGCCTTCTTGGGGCTGATTGCTGAACCAGTCGTCATCACGATTGCGCTCGCATCGATTGCAGGCGTGGTATTTCCTCGATGGTTTATGAATGCTGCGCAAGTCATCTACACGGCTGGCCTTGTGTTTGCGTACTGGTTGCTTTATGAGGCGTATTTCAATATCGGCGCCCTTTGCCCCTGGTGCTTACTGGTGACCATCACCACCACCATGGTCTTTGCGTCAATGACCCGAGTCAATATCTACCGCAACACTTTTGGATTCACACCGGCTACTCATGCCCGCCTGACCCGCCTGCTGGATTCATGGGTGGATCAGTACATCGTTGTCGTCATTTTCGTCATCATTGGGGCCATGATCGCCGTTCGTTACCTCTAGTCTTGTCTCACATCTAAGCCAAGAAATTTCCTGATCAAAGGAGACGACATGAGTAATGAATGGGGGCCCCTGGCGGGGCTCATTGGTGAGTGGGAAGGCACTGGCGGCATCGACCACGCGTTCAAGCACAGTAAAAACATCGTGTTTGACACGGCGTATCGCGAGGTTTGCACAATGAAGCCTTTTGGTCCCGTCGAAAACGGATCTCAAACGCTTTACGGGCTCGACTACAAGTCAGCGATGTGGCGCGAAGACGAAGAAAACCCGTTTCATACTGAAGTCGGATATTGGCTTTGGGATGCGGCAACTGGTGAAGTGATGAAGGGGTTCGTGGTTCCTCGCGGAATCACCGTTTTGGCTGGAGGAACTACAACTGCCGATGCCAAGAGTTGGACCATGAAGGCAGCCATTGGCCACGAGCAGTATGGAATTGGCGAAAATAGGTATCTCGCGGCCAATGCAAGCAGTCGCAGCTACGAGGTGACCATCAACGTTGGTGATGACTCATTCAGTTACGATGAAGTCACCATGTTGAATATGAAGGAATTTGATGAGCCGTTTGCTCACACGGATATTCACACACTTCGCAAGGTCAGGAACTAAGTGCTGATTGTTGGCATTGGGGGAACGACGAATCAGAGCTCATCCAGTGATGCTGCACTTCGACTGGCCTTGGATGAAGTTGAGTCTCAGGGCGCGCAAGCGCTAATGGTTTCAGGTGATTTGCTCAAGAACTTACCGATGTATGACCCGGTGAATCCAGAGCGCACGCCAGAAGCTTTGGAGCTCATTGCCGCGATGCGCGAGGCATCAGGAATCATTATTTCTGCAGCTTCGTATCACGGTTCAATTTCTGGAATGTTGAAGAACGCACTGGACTATGCCGAAGACTTGGCTTTAGATGAACGCGCCTATTTCTCTGGTATGCCTGTCGGCAGCATCGCAGTAGCCAAGGGTTACCAAGCGGCTGTGAATACATTGGCAACCTTGCGAATCATCGTGCATTCACTTCGTGGCTGGCCAACACCGTATGGCTGCATCGTCAATACATCATCAACGGAACAAGGCACAGGAATCGCAGGCGCACAGGAGGGACTGCGATTAGTCGCAAGTGAAGTAGTGCACCTAGCGCGAGCCTTTGAAACGCACGCGACCATAGTCGCAAGTCAGAGTTAATCGGACTTTTCGCCAGGAGTTACCTTCGTAACGCGTTAGATTCCTAGAGCCTTAGCTTTGGCCGCGGCAAACTCTTCATCGGTGAGGATGCCCTGCTTGTGTAGTTCTGCAAGTTGCGCGATCTTTGCCATCGCATCATCTGCGGGAGGAGCGTCGCTTTGCTCAGGTGCTCCCGCTACTTGCTGTGCGGCAGCCTTCTCGTCATAGGCATGCGCCTGACGTTGAGCGACCCGACCTGACACTGCGGTGGCTGTTCCAGAAATTACTGCGGTGCGTGCGGCTACTCGCATAAGACCCATGATCGTTCCTTTCAAATATGTTTTATTAAGGGTTAGTGAATTGTGATGGATTATCGGCCGAGCACAATTTCAGCCGCTGCTGCGGGAATTCGAATTTGGTCGATAACCACTGCATCTGCATCGCGAATGGCGTCGACGAATTTTGCTGCCCACGTATTTTCGAAGGCAATGGCAAGGGCCGAACTATTGAGGGGGAGATCTTCTCGAATTTCTTCAGCATCATCGAGACCAAGCGCACCCGGGGCTGAAACTGTTATGCCGGTAACTGCGGTGCCCAACAACTCGTCGAATTCGTGATACTCGAGTGCTGTGACAACACCTTCAGCATCTTTCATCATGAAAAGTAAGTCGAGGATCTCAATAGTGCCAGCTTCAATAAGTTCAAGGATGGCAGGAGCAATCCGACCATTAAATTTATTGCCAGGAAATCCAATAATGATCACGTCAACAGGACCCACGAGATTCCAATCGTAGTTTTCGTGCTTCCGCGGTGAGGCGAAGCAGCGGAACCTCGATGGTTCCGATACTCAGAGTAACTTTTGTGGCTCGTTACCGGAATCGCGGGACGACCAATGAATGGTCAATATTGGGGTGAGTAACGGGACTTGAACCCGCGACTTCCTGGACCACAACCAGGTGCTCTACCAGCTGAGCTATACCCACCATGAGGACCACTTGCGCATCCCTCACCCGCTTGCGCGGAGATTGAATACTAGCGGATGCCGCTGGTCCCAGAATTCGGGTTCTCCGTAACTTTATTCAGCCGTCCCATGGTCGACCACATGCCGGAGTCCAAGTTCCTTGGAGATAGTTGAGTCCGGACCTGGGGCCGCGACAAAAACCGCATCTCGGTAGTAGCGAAGTTCGGCGATGGACTCACGAATATCACCTAGCGCTCGGTGGTTTCCGTGCTTTTCAGGCAATGCATAATACGTGCGCGGATACCAGCGACGTACCAGTTCCTTGATGCTTGACACATCAACAAGGCGGTAGTGCAGATGATCATCCAGAGTCGGCATGTATTTTGTGAGGAAGCCGCGATCGGTGTAAATGCTTGAGCCGGCAAGCGGTGCTTTTTTAGCTTCGGGCACATGTTTCATTACGTATTCCAGCACCTCAGTTTCTGCGTCAGCCAAGGTGATACCAAGTGGAATCTCATGGATGAGCCCAGATTCGTTGTGCATGTTGACTACAAACTCGTCCATTTGAGCAAGCGCAGCGTCGCTGCACTTGATGACCAAACTGATGCCAGCATCAAGTTCATTAAGGTCACCGTCGGTAACGATGGCAGCGATCTCGACAAGTTCATCTTTGTCGGGATATAGGCCCGTCATTTCGCAGTCGATCCATACCAGTCGATCGGGGTTTGCCATAGCTACAGGTTACTGGACTCAGATCATGCGTTGTCGCGGTGAGCTTCTTGGGTTACGACAACAACCGGGATGCTGGCTTGATGCAAAACTCCGTGGCTGACGGAACCAAGAACAGCACCAACCACTGAGCCATGTCCACGAGTTCCAAGGACAATGAGAGCGGCATCGGACTGGGTGCCCAAGATTGCCTTGACCGCTGTACCGCGAACCACGCGCGTTTCGAGCGTGACATCTGGGTAGTTGGCTTCATAGCCAGCGAGTAATTCCGCGGTGAGGCGAACCTCGGAGTCGGTGATGTCGCCCATCTCAATTGGTACTGGAGTGTTGGGCATCACGATGAGATCGAATGAGGGCACATCCCAAGCATGAACAGCCACCACTTTCAATTTATGGCGACTCGCATAGTCGAAAGCAAAATCAACGGCTGCGTGTGAAGCCTTGCTGCCGTCAACACCAACGACAACAGCATTCTTAGCCGCACCCGATGACTCACGAACAACCACCACGGGGCAGTCAGCATGGGCAACGAGTTGTTGGCTCACCGAACCGAGCAGCAATTCTTTGAAGCCACCATGACCGCGTGATCCCACGACGATCAACTCGGCAGATTCGGAAGCAGCAAGCAGCAGGCCGGTCGGCGAACCGATCTCAGCTTGCGTTGTTACGTCTTTGACGCCCAAAGTGGCGGCGAAGTCATCAAGGGCAGCTTGAGCGCTCTCGCGGATCTTTTCTAGGGTATCGACGCCAATCTGCATTCCCGGGCCCCAGGCACCGCCGCTGACGGGTGGCGCCATCGCGTTGATGATCACTAGACCAAGTCCGCGCGCTTGTGCTTCTTTGGCTGCCCAAGTTGCGGCGCTTAGCGACGAATCACTTCCGTCGTAACCCACGACGATTCGATTACTCCACATTATTTTTTCCTCCGCGGTTACTCATGACTGCAGTCTGGCATTTACCTAATGATTTTGTGTCACCTTGATGGGGGCTAACGTCCCGATCTTGCCTTAGTTAGCCTTCTCGTATGGCAGATCTCGTTTATCGCCCTCTAATTTCCACGGTGAAGGGCCTTTTTAAGGTCTTGGGCTTGAAGTTTGACATCGTCGGGCAGGAAAACATTCCGCTCACTGGCGGCGCGATCTTGGCGATCAACCACACAAGTTTCCTGGACTACGCCTTCGCAGGGCTCCCACCTGATCGGGCGGGTCATCGCCTAGTTCGATTCATGGCAAAAGATGGAATCTTTAAGCATCCGTTTGCTGGTCCGATGATGCGAGGCATGCAGCACATTTCAGTGAATCGTGATGCTGGTTCTGAAGCTTTCCGGCAAGGAGTGCGAGCGCTCAAAGACGGAGAGCTGCTGGGGGTGTTCCCTGAAGGCACGATGAGTCGTTCTTTTGAACTAATTTCGTTCAAGAGTGGAGCCGTGCGAATGGCGGCGATGGCTCAGGTGCCGATCATTCCGATGGTGGTGTTTGGTGGCCAGCGAATTCTTGGGTACGGACACAAAGATTTTTCACGCGGAAAAACAATTGCCATCACTATTGGTGAGCCAATCATGATTGAAAAACGTGCAGATGCTCATCTACAGACCGGACATTTGCGTGATGTTATGAGTCTGATGCTTGACGACACCATTGCTCGTTATCCCCGTATTGCTGGCGAAGAACTCTGGTGGTTACCGACGCGGCTGGGTGGAACGGCGCTGACTCCAGACGAAGCAAAGCGCAATCGCGGTTCTGCGCTCGACGACGACGAAGCATAAAAGTACAAACTCATTCTTTCGCGGTATCATCTTCTCCACCGGGGATCCAAGGAGTTGCAGTGACGAGTAATAGAACGAGTTTCCTGCTATCTGTGGTGGCGCCGCTCGCATTCATTGTGATTATCTTGACGGCGGATGCTATTGAAGGTCCCAAGACCGCATATGTCGGCATTCTTGCGACTGTTCCGATGCTGGCTGCTGTTTTTGGAACGGTCTGGTCAACGGCGTTTATTTCGGTTATCACGGTGCTGGCGGGCTGGAGTTTCGGGCATTTTGAATCCGATGGAAACGTGCAGGCCCAGTCGGTTCGCTTGATCATCATTTCAATTGTTGGAGTGATCGCCGTATATGCAGTGCGGATCCGAATAGCTCGTGAGCGTGCGTTAGTGGAAGCCTTGAAAGAAGGTGCACTTGCTGTGCAAATGCGCAAACTTTCTGAAACCGATCAGCTCACTGAGTTACTTAATCGTCGTGGCCTGCTTGCGAATATCGAAAATCACTCTGAGCATGAGCGAACGCTGGCAATTATTGACCTCGATAATTTGAAGCAAGTCAATGATGAACATGGGCATCTCGTCGGCGATCACTACCTCACTGCAATTTCGGGCCGAATCGCTGGCGCGATCAGCAAAACCGATCTTGTTGGTCGATGGGGCGGGGATGAATTCCTGGTTGTGCTGGAAACAACATCTGATACGGCAGTGCAGGTTCTAGAGAGACTTCGAAATGTTGTAACCCGAGCTGAAATCACCACGGATTCGGTGCGAATCCCCGCGTCTTTCTCTGCAGGTGCAGCCACCTGGGGTGTGGGCGAATCTATTGACGAAGTCCTACGCCGAGCCGACGCCGCGCTCTATTCAGCCAAATCCCAGGGCCGCAATACCGTCATTTTCGCCTAATCCCGGATCTCATCCCTTGGCGTAATTTCCAAATAATCCGAGGGATCAAGTGGCGCAATTCCCTCAAGCAACGTACGGTCAGCGGGTGACTAATTTTGCACCCGCCGTCCCTGCCGATCTGCCACGCACCTTGGGTGCTTTGGTGGCCTCCGGCTTTCAATCGCGCACGGTTAAGCAGGAGATGCAGGCGAATCTTCTAGCGCGCCTACGCGCGGGTGAGCCAAGCCTGCCCGGCATAGTGGGCTTCCAAGACACCGTGATTCCTCAGGTCGAGCGATCGATTCTTGCCGGCCATGACCTGGTTCTTCTTGGCGAGCGCGGACAAGGAAAGACTCGCTTGATTCGCACATTGACACAGTTACTTGACGAGTGGATTCCAGTTGTTGAGGGCTGCGAGATTAATGACGATCCGCTCGAGCCGATTTGTGCTGGTTGTCGACGTCGTCTCGCAGAACTCGGTGATGATCTCTCGGTTTCTTGGCGTCATCGCACACAGCGATTTGGTGAGAAGCTTGCAACACCGGATACCTCGGTTGCTGATCTCATCGGCGATGTTGACCCGGTGAAGATTGCCGAAGGTCGAAGCCTTGGAGATCCAGAAACCATTCATTACGGACTGGTTCCCCGCACGAATCGCGGAATTTTCGCGATGAACGAACTTCCCGACCTCGCCGAACGTATCCAGGTTGCCCTGCTAAACGTCTTGGAAGAGCGAGATATCCAAGTACGTGGATACAACCTGCGTCTGCCACTGGACCTATTAGTCGTGGCGAGTGCAAACCCTGAGGACTACACAAACCGCGGACGGATTATCACACCGCTGAAGGATCGTTTCGGTGCGGAAATTCGCACCCATTACCCACTAGACCTTGATGATGAGGTAAATCTGATTCGTCAGGAAGCGAATATCCAAGCAGTGGTTCCAGACCACCTGCTGGACATCGTTGCTCGCTTCACCACTGAAGTGCGCAGCTCGTCATCGATTGACCAACGAAGTGGTGTGTCTGCGCGTTTTGCAATTGCGTGCACGGAAGCACTTTCTGGTGCAGCGCTTCGTCGCTCCGCGATCACCGGCGAGAAGGAGCCAGTTGCTCGAGTCGGCGATCTCATGGGTGTCGTGCCGACACTGCGTGGCAAAGTGGAATTTGATGTGAGTGAAGAGGGCCGTGAGCAAGAGCTGCTCATTCATCTTGCCCGTAAAGCCACCGCTGAAACTTGGCGCCAGTTGCTCGGCAGTAATGAGATTCGTCCAGTGCTCACCTCGTTGGTTGAATGGTTTGATGCCGGAAACACCTTGCAGACTGGTGATGAGACGGCTGGCGATGCGCTCCTAGGTGAGTTGGGGCAGTTCGAAGGTTTGGGCAAGTTGATGAAAGCGGTTGAGCCTTCGCTTGCAGAGTCGCCGGGCCTGGCTGCTGCGTGTGTGGAATTCGCAATTGAAGGATTGTGGCTGACTCGTCGCATCGACAAAGACGCTGTTGATGGGGTAATTCGCTACGGAGCTTCATGAGCCGGTTTACCTACGGTTCTTTTCATGACGGACCAGACCCACTTTCTGCGCCAACCGATTCCGGCGGTGGAGTTGATGAGATCGGTCGTCGACTCCTTGATGGTCAATCGCTGAACGATGCGTTCCGTGACATGTTTCGTGACGGCTTAAAGGACCGCAGCGGCCTACGCGAGATGTTCAGGAAGGCTCAGCAGCGTCGCAAAGAGTTAGAAAAATCTGGGCGGATGGATGGTCTCTTGACCGACCTTCGACAACTACTCGACGACGCGCTCACTCAGGAGCGCACGGCACTTTTCCCTGATCCATCTGACGATGCTCGCTTTCGCGAAGCGATGCTGGACACCGTGCCAGACGAGGTTGGACGAGCAGTCCAACAACTAGCTGATTACGACTGGCAGTCACCTCAAGCTCAGCGGTCCTTCGATCAGCTGAAAGATCGACTCCAGCGCGATGTACTTGATCAGCAGTTTAAGAACATGACTCAAGGCATGCAGGAACTGAACACTCCTGAATCTAAAGCCGCGATGAAGGAGATGATGCAGGACCTCAACGCGATGCTGGAAAAGCATCGTCGGGGTGAAGATGCGTCACAGGATTATGAAGACTTCAAAGAAAAGCACAGCGAGTTCTTTCCAGATGCTCCCGACACTTTGCCTGAATTTATTGACGAGCTAGCCCGCCAAGCAGCTGCAATGCAGCGCATGATGCAGTCGCTAAGTCCAGAGCAGCGCGCTGAATTGGCAGAGGCCATGGCTCAGGCATTGTCTGACATGGGTCTTCAAGACGAAATGTCGCGACTTCAAGAAAACTTGCAAACCATGCGTCCTGAATTCTCTTGGACAGGTCAGCAGCAGATGGGTGGTGATGAGCCACTCGGCTTACCAGATGCAACCCAGGCACTCGCAGAACTGGCTGATCTTGAGTCACTCATGGATCAACTCTCAGACAGTGACGCGCGAGCTAATCTGGACAATATCGATGAGGCAGCAGTAGCCAGAGCTCTAGGACGCCAGGCAGCTGATGACCTGCGCGCCATGCGAGAGATTCAAAAGCAACTTGAAGAAGACGGATATCTTCAACGCGATGGCGATCGCCTTGAGTTGACGCCCAAGGCTGTTCGTCGCATCGGACGAACAGCACTTAAAGAAGTATTTTCTTCACTCGATGCCTCACAGCGTGGCGACCACAGCGTTCATCGCTCAGGTGCCTCGGGTGAAATCACTGGGATGACCCGCCAATGGCAATTCGGAGACGAGCAGCCAATCGATGTGGTGACAACTGTGCGTAATGCGGTGAATAGAAAAATCATGAGTGGTTCATCCAAACTCACTCTCTCAGCCGAAGATTTTGAAGTCCATGAAACTGAAACCCGCACCCGGGCAGCCGTCGCGCTGCTGATCGATCAGTCTTTTTCTATGGTGATGAGCGATACCTGGCGTTCCGCAAAAACCATGGCGCTGGCTTTGCACTCACTTGCGCAAAGTGCGTACCCGCTTGACGCGCTGGAAATTATTTCCTTTGCGAACATTGCTCAAGTAGTGAAGCCACACGAACTCCCAGATTTGGAAGCGAGCTACATCCAAGGCACAAATCTGCATCACGCACTGATGCTGGCTGGGCGTTTTCTGGACAAGCACCACGGGGCGCAACGAGTTGTCATGGTGGTCACTGACGGTGAGCCAACGGCGCATATAGATGAAGAGGGGTACTCCTGCTTCGACTATCCGCCAAGCGATGAAACTATTGCTCTTACGGTCGCCCAAATTGATTTGATGACGCGACGCCGAGTGCCCATTTCCTGGTTCCGACTGGGTGACGATCCAAGTTTGGAACGATTCTTAGATCAAATGGCCCGCAGAAATGGTGGCCGGGTTCTCGCTGCATCGAGTGAAAAACTTGGCGACTATGTAGTGAGTGACTATGTGCGTTCAAGAGGGTCGCGCTAGCGCAATTTTAATCCCAAACATCGCTATTGATATCTTGTGATGTCGTTGCAGCAGTACCCAGACCGAATTGAGCGCCTAACGTTACTGGCTCAATCGCTAGTGACTGATCCTTCGTGGGACGAGGTCTTGCGACTTCTTGCATTGCGGATCTTCGATTTTTGGGGCTGTCAAGAGGTCTATCTCTATGAAGTGCATTCGGGCGGCTCGCTGAAGTTGAAGTCGTCATATGGAGTAGTCGACCCTTCCAAGCTTGAAGAGATTTCGTTAGCAACAAGCCCAGAACTTGGATCTGTCTTGTCCTACGGACGAACCACTTGGATCGTGGATGCAGCCGAAGGTGACGACCTGATCCCATCTACTCTTGGTTCGCACCACAACGGTGGCGTAGTGATCGCTCCGCTGAATCGTGTGAATATTCCTGAGTTTGTCTTGATCGCCACCTTTGCGGAGACGTTGCCTGAAAATCCGGCAAGTGGTCCATTTATGTCCTCGGTTGTGAGTCTGTTGGAATTGCGTGTAGCAATGGCTGAGGGTGGAAGTGCTCGACGAACAGTTGCGGGTGCGCCAGCTAGTAATGTCGATTTTTCTGAGCGCCAGCAAAGAATTTTGGAACGTATTCAAGAGGGCAAGACCAACAAGTCGATCGCTAGAGAACTTGGATTTAGTGAATCCACCATTCGCCAGGAAACCTTGCGCTTGTATCGATCACTTGGTGTGAACTCGCGAACTGATGCCGTGGTTGCGGCTCGCGCAAAAGGCTTGCTGGACGATTCAATTACTGGTTAAAGGCCTTATAGGTCACCAGGATTGAAACACCAATAAGCACGCTTTGCAATAAACGAGTAGCAGTTTTTGGTGTGATGCGTCGCAGGAGCCGGCTTCCGATTGGCGCGCCGATCAGCCCGCCTAGACCTAGGACCAGTCCTGAAGTCCAATTGATTTCGCCATGATTGAGCATGTGCCCGACAAGTGCAGCCATGCTCGACATCACGATGACCGCTAGTGATACTCGAGCTGCAACTTTTATTGGCGTGTTGAGCCAAAGAATTTGCAGAGGCACAGTGATGAGACCGCCACCGATCCCAAATAGCCCTCCCATGAAACCGCCGGAGCCACCGGTGATGCCAACTTGAACAACGTTGGCATCATTGGTATGCAAATCATTTTCTTCAACTTCCGCATTCACTCTTCGATTGGTGAGTATCACGTTGAGAATATTGATCGCTGCAAACCCAAGCAGTAACGCCGTTCCAGGTAATTGATGAGCGACCCAGGCACCAAGTGGGGCAACGATAATCGCTGGAATGCCAATCATGAACACGCGGCGCCAAGGCACTTGCTTGGCTCGAGCATTACTCACCGTTGCCGTGGCAGTCGTAATGCAGATGCCAACATTGCTGGTGGCAACTGCGGTAACGGGGCTTAATCCACTGTAAACCAAAATGGGAACAAAGAGCATGCCGCCGCCGCCACCAGTTGCACCCGCTAGGACGCCCGCCACGATTGCAATAAGGAACTCAACAACAACCTGCATGGGTTGAAACTAGCGTGTAGCTGATGCCCTGCTTGGTGTCGCTGTCACCTGAGCCTGAGCATTCACAGACGGGAGAGGGAAACCGGCTGCTTGGCAGGCCGCCACCATTCGTCCGCGCTGGGTTGTCAGGCGGGTGGTTTTCTTTCCTGACATCGTTGCCAGTGTCGCGCTCCTGGCAAGCCCGTTGAGCACTGCGATTGTCTTCTTGCTGTTCGTGTTCAAGGTTGAGGCCTGTCCCACGCCAGCACCAGAAGTGACGGTTTTCGCTCCGGCGCCGACTGCCTTCGCTAGGCGCAGGTAATCAGCGAGAGCTTCGGCCTCGGTGTAGTCGCCGTTGGCAACCGCACCGGCTTTGTAGTCACTCACCAGCAAGTCAATTTCGTAGACGCTGGCGCAGGAGTTATTTAATTCGGTGACCGCAGCGATGGTTGGCGGGGCGATGGCAGACGACGGCGTCGCAGCCGGATCACTTGATGAGCACCCGGTGAGTACGAAGGAGCCAGCAATAGGAATCACCGAAATCTTCAGGAACCATGAACTCAGATTCATCTGTTCGCCCTCCCGACGGGTGTATTCGATTTAGACTCCTCCAATGGGACAGGTTTGAGCCCAAGCCACGCCGGGCAAATTTGCGCAAATAATTTGTCTGAAGAATAGAATTCCCGAATGCCAGAATGATATTCTTCCAGCATGACTAATACCCCAACGCACCCATTCACACCGCAGGAGCTGCAGCGGCTCACCGTCTGGATGGATTCCGTGGATCGCCCTGGCAAAGGTGAGACACCAGAGTTGACCAAGATTTCTGGTGGATCACAGAACGAGCTTTATCTCGTAGATCGCGGCGGAGACCGCACGGTGATGCGTATTCCGCCGCGCGATTCAGGTCGAGCAGATGGAATTAAGCGCGAGATGACATTCCTTGCCGCGATCGCTGGCACTAATGTGCCGCACGGAGACCTTGTCGTTGGCTGCCCAGATCCCGATGTGCTTGGCATTCCTTTCTACTTAATGAAACAGATCATTGGCTGGTCGATGGCTTCTGGCGGTTGGCCTGAGCCGTACGCATCTGACCCAAGTCTTCGCCCTTCGCTTGGCTACGCACTTGTTGAAGGCGCAGCAAAACTGGCTGCTGTGGATTGGAAAGCTGTCGGGCTTGAGGGCTTCGGGCGCCCGGACAACTTTCACGAGCGACAGGTTGGTCGATGGACTTCATTTCTCGATGGATACAAGTTCCGCGAGATTCCAGGTCTGGACGAGACGACTGCATGGCTGGATAACAACAAGCCGCGCGCGTGGGAGCCGGGCATCATGCATGGTGATTACCAGTTTGCAAACATCATGTTCACTAACGACGTACCAGCAGGTCTGGCTGCAGTTGTCGACTGGGAAATGACAACTATTGGCGATCCGCTACTCGATCTTGCCTGGGCCTTGCGCGACTGGGGACCAACTGGCGATGCAGATAACACCAACATCAAAAAGACCACCGAAGGTCAGGCCTCGCTTGAGGAGTTGTTGGCACATTACGAGAAGTTGAGTGGACGCAGCACTGCGGACTTCAATTACTACCTTGTGCTGGCTCGATGGAAGCTCGCCATTGTGTTGGAGATGTCCTATGCACGAGTAGTGCGGGAGAAGCTCGACAATCCTTCGCTCGCGGGCTTTGGGCCACTAGTTCTTGAATTGATGAGTCAGGCCGCTGGTCTGGCTGCAACTATGCCGAATGGAGTGAAATGAGTAGCTACCTCGATGGGGTCTTCGATCTGACCGACAGGGTCGTAGTCATCACTGGCGGAAGTCGCGGGTTGGGTAAGGAAATGGCTTACGGCTGTGCCCAAGCAGGTGCCCATGTGGTCATTGCCAGTCGCAAACTTGAAAACTGCGTCACCGTCGCGGATGACATTGCACAAAAGTTTGGTCGCCAAACCATGGCTTACGGACTTCACGTCGGGCGTTGGGATGAAATCGAACCTTTCGTGGATGCCGTCTATGCGAAGTTTGGCAAGGTTGATGTGTTGGTGAATAACGCTGGCATGTCACCAATTTACGAAAAGAACTCAGAAGTCACTGAGCAGATGTTCGACAGTGTCATGAACCTGAACTTCAAAGGGCCATATCGACTCACCGCATTGATGGGCGAGCGCATGCAGGCCGCTGGCAAAGGCTCAATTATCAATGTGAGCTCGTCGGGATCCATTCGCCCTTCACCCACAATTATTCCTTACGCAGGTGCTAAAGCCGGCTTGAACACTATGACTGAAGGATTTGCAGCTGCCTTTGGTCCGCAGGTTCGCGTCAACACTGTGATGTCCGGAACGATGATGTCTGACATCTCCAAAGCTTGGGATCTTGAAGCGATGAAACCAGGCATGCAACGCATCGCAATGAAACGCATCGGTGATCCACCAGAGATCGTCGGCGCAGTTTTGTATCTCGCTTCAGATGCCTCAAGCTACACCTCGTGTGCAACTATCCGAGTCGACGGCGGGATGCCATAAGGAAGCAGTTTTGGCTAGGCGCAAATTGCAGGAAAGTACGCACTTTCACAACATCAGAACTCACACTTTCACGAACTAAAGGAGAGACTCATGGCAATCGATTTTGAAGTAGAACCGGAATTTCAGAAACTTCTCGATTGGACAAAGGATTTCGTCACAAACAAGGTGGCGAAGGTTGATCTGTTATGGCCGCATGACACATACAAGGACATGACTGCGCAGCAAGCCGCAATCATCAACCCGCTTAAGCAAGAAGTTCGTGACATGAAGCTATGGGCCTGCCATCTTGGCCCTGATCTTGGCGGTCAGGGATATGGCCAGCTGAAGTTGGCTCTACTCAATGAAATTCTCGGAACGTCACGTTGGGCACCACGTATTTTCGGAACTCAAGCGCCCGACACAGGTAACGCAGAAATCATTGCCCATTTCGGAACTGCGGAGCAAAAAGAGCGATACCTCAAGCCGCTACTTGACGGCGACATCGTCTCGTGTTTCTCAATGACTGAGCCGCAGGGCGGCGCAGATCCAGGTATCTTCACGACAAGCGCAGTCAAGGATGGCGACCACTGGATCATTAATGGTCGCAAGGTGTGGTCATCCAATGCGCGCTGGGCCAAGTTCTTCATCGTGATGGTCGTAACCGATGCAGATGCAGTCATCACTGAAAAGATGACGATGTTCATGTTGCCAGCAGAGACCCCTGGTATCGAGATTCAGTACAACTTTGGCATGGCCGGCGAAGGCCCAGAAGATACGTCTGAAGCTTTGATCAAATACAACAACGTACGCATCCACGAGTCAGCAATTCTTGGCGGAGTTGGACAGGCATTTGCGGTCGCACAAACACGATTAGGCGGTGGCCGGGTGCACCATGCCATGCGTACCGTTGGTAATGCGCAGCGCGCGATCGATCTCATGGCAGAACGTGCATTGTCGCGCTACACGAAGGGGCAGCTTCTATCTGAAAAGCAGTCAGTGCAAATGATGCTTGCTGATTCATATATCGAATTGGCATCATTTCGACTCCTAGTTCTGCACTGTGCTTGGAAGATTGACAAATTGAATGACTACAAGCTGGTTCGACTCGATATCGCTGCTATCAAGGTGCAAACTGCTCGAGTGATGCAGGCAATCGCGCTACGTGCGATCCAGTTACATGGCGCTATCGGTACTTCTCAAGAATTGCCATTCATGGGCTTCCTGAACAGTGGAATCGTGCTTGGTCTTGCAGATGGCCCAACTGAAGTGCACCAGATCACGGTGGCTAGGCAGATGCTGCGCAAGTACAAGGCGACAGACAGTGTTTGGCCATCAGCCTTGATTCCTAACCTCACAGCTGCGGCTGAACTCGAACTACTTGGTGAGTCCTTCACCCAGATAGTTCCAGAAAACTAGTAAAGACAGCCTGATCAAGGCGGCTATCCAGCGATACATATAACTGGATAGCCGCCTTGTTTCGTCAGTGGACCCTTCAGCGCTCAGCAAAGCCGTTGAAATGGCTGCGGCCTCACCCAATGGTGTGAGGTAATTAGGCAACTCTGATCACATACGTAAGGAAATATACGCATGCGCGCTCTTGTCTGCGAGCAATATGGCCCGCCGTCATCCTTGGTTATGAAGGATCTTCCCAACCCGGAAGCCGGAGCAGATGAAGCCGTCGTGGCCATTCATGCAGCCGCGATCAATTTTCCTGATCTCTTAATTATTGAGAACCGCTATCAGGTGTCGATTCCTGTTCCGTTTACTCCGGGTAGTGAATTCGCAGGCGAAGTTCTCAGTGTCGGTAGCAACGTCTCGAATGTTAAGCCAGGTGATCTGGTGATGGGTGGCTCGTTCGTAGGTTGTTTTGCTGAACAAATTTGTGTTCAAGCCACGACTTTGAAGCCGATCCCCGCTGGCCTCACCATTGCGCAGGCAGCCGCCTTTAGCGTCACGTATCGCACTTCCTACCACGCGCTTGTCACGATCGGTGAACTTAAAGAAAATGATTGGGTCGTGGTACTTGGTGCTGCCGGGGGAGTTGGCACAGCTGCAGTTGATCTCGCAACACGTTTAGGGGCAAAGGTTATTGCCGTAGCGTCGAGTGATGAACGTCTTGCCGTGTGCAAGAACCTGGGTGCCGTTGCAGGGATCAATTACACAACGGAAAACTTGAAAGAACGAATCAAGGAAATCACTGGATCGGGAGCCGATGTAGTGATTGATCCGGTGGGCGGTTCTTACTCGGAAGAGGCGTTTCGGGCGATTGCTTGGGGTGGTCGATTCGTGGTTGTTGGCTTCGCCGATGGAGACATTCCACGAATACCGCTGAATCTTCCGCTACTTAAGGGCGGAATCATCAAAGGCTTTGAGATTCGAACTGTGGCTGAGCATCTCCCAGAGGAAGTGGCGAAGGGCGATGAAATTCTCAACGAAATGACGAAGCAAGGCTTAGTTCCTCATGTGTCTGACGTGTTTAGATTGGAACAGGCAATTGATGCTTTGGAATGTGTTGCCTCGCGCAAATCTACCGGCAAAGTACTTATCTGCCCTGAATGACAGCGATGCATTCCGCAGGCTTATCAAGCATTAGGTGGTGGCCGCCGCCTTCAATGGCAATGACTTCAACTTGTGTGGTTGCGAGTTCGACAAAGTAGGCCGCTACTTCAACGCCACTGACCTGGCTTGCTGTTCCGTAAACAAAACGCACGGGCTGAGTAAGTTTGGGGACTAGTGCGTTGATGTATCGGTCGTAAGGCTCGGCAGGGCTTTTCCAATCGTGACGCCAGGACCATCCTTGAGGCTTTTGGATAGCGGAGTATTCGGCCAGCGGAATCAAATGCTCAGCATCAGGACCCACTTGCATGGGCACGAGACGAAAACGTTGCACTGCAGCATCTTTAGATTCGTAATATTTTGGTTCCGTTGGCGCTGGTCGCTCACCAGGTTGAGTGAATTTCTCGGGGGAACGAATGTTGCCGTCAAACATAATAAGTTCGCTCACAAGTTCTGGTTCATTAGCGGCGAGGGCAACTGCGATGCGAGAACCCATGCTGTGCCCAGCCACGACGGCGGGCTCACTCGTTACTGCACGCAATACTGCAGCAAGTTCGGCGGACCATTGTTCAACAGAATAGAAAGCACGATGACCGCTCATTCCGTGCCCGCTCAAATCCACAGTGATCACTCGCCAGTCACGGTGTAGATCTTCAAACATTCGATAAAACCAAAGTTGATGAGCCCGGGCGCCATGCACCAGCATCAGATGTCGAGAGCCTTGTCCGTTCACTGCATATCGCACCGTTGTGCCGTTTACCTCAATTGATTGATCGAGCTCAAACACGGTTAGGCCTCCACACCGATGCCACGAATGCAAAAGGCAACGAGATGATCACTTTCTTGGGGAGTCGGACTGGTGTGGGCAGTCATGTGATCGCGCATCGTGCCCATTGCCGCTTCGCGAATCACTGCCGCATCCAATTCAGGGAAGTTGCTGCCAAGAGCCTCAAGTGGTGCAATCAAGAGATCCTTTAGAGCCAAGGTGGCTTCGCTCGTTCGCTCATCGACTCCGCCGCCAGCGCCTGCAAAGATTTCCGCTACGGCAGCACCTTGTCGCGCGGCAGTTTGGTGAGTGGCTTGGGTCAATATGCCGCGAACCCATAGTTCAATTTTCATGGCAGGATCATCAACCTTGGACATGCGATGGTCTAAGTAGGCATGCACTCGTCGCAGACCTCGCGCCATCACTGCCTGCATGAGGTCATCTTTGCCAGTGAAATAACGATAAAAGGCTTGGTTTGATGTGCCAGCCAGGGCGACAATGTCAGCGACTCGAGGAGCGACCGGAGCCGACAACTCCGCTGCCTTCAGGGTTGCATCCAAGATCGCCTCAACATCTCGAACGGCATCGTCGCGCATGGGCTTCAGGGCGCGATTCACGGCAAGTTCAACGGGATCATCAGCGGGAGGAGACACAGCCCAAGTATGGGGCATTCCTCACAAACCTGGAGGTGGGAATGAATTTGCTCTTAAGATAGTTGAATAGTAAACTAAATGTAACGAAAGGAACTCCATGGCTGCTGTGACTGCTGACTCGCTCACCTTGCCTCGACTCAACCCTGCTTCGCCGATCGCCGAACAACGCCAGGTCAAGGTTGTTGTGACGGCCCCGCAGGCCTTCGAAGGCGAAGGCTTCCCAGTTAAGCGCGCATTCTTCGGTATTAGCCAAGCAGACCTCGATCCGTTCATTCACATGGATCAAATGGGCGAAGTCGAATACGCACCCGGTGAACCAAAGGGCACACCATGGCATCCGCATCGAGGTTTTGAAACCTTCACGTACTTGATCGATGGGCAGTTCATCCATCAAGATTCACATGGCGGTGGCGGTACCATCCTCGATGGTGGAACTCAGTACATGACGGCCGGCAACGGCATCTTGCATATTGAAACTCCTCCGGCTTCCCTCGTTGAATCAGGCGGGCTCTTTCATGGTCTACAACTGTGGATCAACTTGCCGCGCGCAAAGAAGCGCATTGATCCGCAGTACCAAGATCTACAAGGTGTGGATTCCGCTCTTGTGACAAGCGCTGATGGCGGTGCAATCCTTCGCGTACTTGCAGGTGAAATAGCAGACCATAAAGGTCCGGGTATCTCACACACACCTCTTTCGATTGTGCATCTGACTCTGGCACCTGGAGCGCAGATTGATATTCCTTGGAACCCAGAGTTCAACTCGATCGTGTATGCATTGGCGGGGCAAGGAACTGTGGGCGTGGAACAACGCCCACTGAAATCTGGACAAACCGCGGTGCTGGTGTATGGCGACACCTTGCGCATTACGGCTTCAGAACAACAAGAGTCGCGGTCACCAAACTTTGAGTTATTCATCATCGGTGGCGCGCCACTGCGCGAACCTGTTGTTGCCTACGGCCCTTTTGTTATGAACACAAAAGAAGAAATTGTTGAAGCTTTTGACGATTTTCAAGCAGGTCGTCTTGGAGTGATTCCAGCGGATGCGATTCAACCGCATCGGATGTAAGTAATTGCAGGTGCAAATCTAAATCATGTGCCCAGTTGTGGTCGTGCTCAGAGCCGTTGAAGGTCTTCGCGTGCGGCGAACCCAGTCGCACGCGAATGCAGACTGATTGGCGATTGGTGCTTCTTGGACCGCTACGGACCCATGCCTCTGGCGCACACATGAAGAAAGAGTTGAGTTCCGTAATCAGCGGCCACGAGAAATTCTCGATGCCGCTACTGCAGCATCGAGCCATCCGCTCTTTGGCTTACAGGCTGATGAAGTTCAGATGCCAATGCCAGCATTTGAACTTGCGCCTGTGTGCTTGAAAGCCCTCGGCGAGTTACTTCTTTTTGCCCGCCATGAAAACTTTCGCACCGGGCAATTGCGCTTTAGGTAGTCCCAACACATGCTGAGCAATAATGGTTCGGAAGACTTCGACAGTGCCGCCGTAGGTTGCAGTGCCCTGTGCAAAGCGATGCGCGTATTCGATATCACCGACACCAATTCCACCTTCGGCATTCATCGGCAAAAGCCCCACTGGACCAACAAGATCCTGTAACTGAGCGGCTTGCTTCACCAGACCATCAGATGACTTGACTCGACCCATTGGTCCGGGTGTGCACATACCAGCCTCGTAATCAACCATGGCAGAACCCAAACGCTCAAGCACGCGAGTGTCTTCGGCCATGCTCTTGCCGTCAGCGCTGGCGGTCTTCAATGCCCACTGTGCGACCTCGTTGATTGAAGCGCCAAGAACTCGACTGAAGCTGACACCGACAGAGACATCGGTGAGTCCGCCGTTGCTGTCTATCCCGATGCTGTGTTCTTCATCAAGCGGACCGTGCAGAACGGTCCAACCGTTATTCACTCCACCGATACGCATGCTGTCGTGGACTTGTACATCTTCATAGAAAACAATGTTGGTGCGTTCACCGCTGAAGGTTCGGATCGCCTGAATCGTGACGCCTTCTGAGTGCAAAGGCACCAAGAACATGGTGATTCCCTTGTGTTTTGGAGCTTCTGGGTCTGTTCGCGTAATTAAGAAGGTGTACGTGGAAATGTGGGCGCCAGTGGTCCACATTTTGGAACCATTAATGGCCCACATTTCGCCATCTTGTACAGCGCGAACTTTGGCATTTGCAATATCGGAACCACCATCAGGTTCGGAATACCCCAAACACACCACGGCTCGACCGGCTGCACACTCTTTGAGGATGGGGTCAGCAATTTCAGCTGGCATGTATTTACGAATCGCTGCCATTGGTAACGAAGAAGTTCCCTTCATCATCATTACCCGAGCATCTTGACGATCCAGTTCCAATTCCATGATGCGGTTTTGTAGCGCGGTAAATCCGGCGCCACCTTGCTCCACGGGTAGGGAGGGGTAAAGCCAACCCCTGGCTCCTAACGCTTCGTAGACCTTGGCGTTAAAGCCACTACCTGTTTCATGTTCAAGAGCGAACACATCGGGAGTGAATAGTTCAGCAAGAAATTCACGAATCTCTTGCTGAAGCGCACGATCTTGTGCACTGAGTTCTACGAATCCGAAATCCATGGCGTTCTCCCTATCGAGGTTTGAGCTAATTGACCGACGACAAAACGTGCTTGCCGATAGCTGCTAGATGAGCTGTGGGATCTCCGGCGAGGGAACCCCAACCTTTACTTCGAAGAAAATACAAACTGATGTCATTCTCAACAGTGAAACCCAAGCCGCCTTGTAAGTGAGCAGCTTGCTGAGTGCCTTGAGTTGCTGTCTGTGCCGCGTAAACCAAAGCGATTGCGGGAAGTTCTGGTCTAGTTTCCGGATCAAAGTCCAAGAACCAAGCCGCTTTGCGGGCAATATTTCTCGCTCCAGCGATATTGGTGGCGATATCTGTCAGTGGGAAAGCGACGCCTTGAAGAGTGGAAATCAGCACACCCATGGTCTCGCGAGTTTTCGTGAACTCAACGGTGAGGCCGAGCGCATATTCAGTCAGGCCGACTAGCGCGCTAGCGGTAAGCACCATGCGCTCATCGTGTGCTCGCGTATAAATTGCGAGAGCCTCTTCGCCTGTTGCAACAACAGTGCGATTTGGCAACGAGAACAGATCCCACCACGCAAGGGGAGTGCTGCCTTGGTTAGGTACATGAGCGGGTGGGGTGTCAGCGCTATAAAGCACGAGTGCATCGCCCACCATCGCAAGCACATCTCTGGCGATAGCACCTGCTGGAATAAGTTGCTTCGTTCCCGGCATCACGGGTGCGCTGGCTAAGGCAAGGATGCGCGAGCCATTCGCGGCAGCAGCGATGACGTCCGCAAGTGCTGGATTATTTGCTCGTGCCAACGCACGGGAAGTGACCACGTGTTCTATATATGGGACTGGCGCAACGGCGCGGCCAAACTCCTCAGCAACGAGTGCAAGTTCCACCATTCCGGCACCGTCGCCCCCGACCGACTCCGGAAGGCCCATAGTTGTCGTGCCCATCTCGACCAAGCGATCCCAGAGTTCTTGGCTAAAACCAACAGGTTGGGATTCCCGAACCAGCGAACTTGGACATTGATCTCTGAAGAAATCGCCAAAGGCAACGAGCACCTCTTGACTGATCTCGTCCAATGCGTAGTCATGACGGCGAAGTTCTACAAGATCCACGAATTACCTCCACTGGTGTTCGGCTCTAATTGTGCTGGAGAAATCGGCTAGAGGGGAGGGATTTGCGAAAGGCGAGTGTTCAAAATTTCGATTAACGCGGGGGATTCATAGAGGGGACCCGTTGCCGCAAGGCCCGCTGCGCTTGCTGCCTTAGCTACTTGGTCAGCCAAAATCCCCGGAAAAAGGGTGAAAGTAGCAAAACCCGGGCGGCGTTGTGTTCTTTTCAGGAGCTCAGCAGCCGCCTGAGCCAGATGGTCTCCAGACTCGCTGGATGCCGCAGCGACAATTTCTCTGCCTGTCGCGTCATGCCATTCTTGAACCAAGATTTGAGTAGCCGCCTGAGCTAAGGCAGTACGTCCTCCCGCCCAAGCCAGAACAATCGGGGCGCCGGCCTCAAATTGGGAATCGAGTGCGAGTGCGAGCGTGAGTTGCATGCCGATGGTTTGACCGACACTGATCTTGAAGCGATGGTCACGCTCGGCGCGGGCAACGGCTGCCGGCACGTCACGTAAAGCATGAGAGGCCTGGCTCAGCAACAGGGGCAAGACTTGGACTGTGGAAATTTCACCTGAATCCAGGGCGCGGCCAATTGCTGCAGTCAGCGTCGGCCAATCGTGATCAAGATAGGCGACTCGCACAATTGGCCCTGCGAGCCTGGTTTCCAGACGTTGAGCGACATCGCATGCTGCTTGACTTGATCGAGGATCTGGGCTGCCATGCGCGAGCAGCACGACGAGAGAGCTCATTGCTAGCGAATGCTTTGGGCAAGTGCTGATTGAGCAGCAAGCAAGTTTGGAACCGCGACCACATCACCAATGACAATGACGGCTGGGTTTCGCACGCCCACTGATGAAGCAGTCGCACAAATTGTGGAAAGGGTACCCACCGTCACTCTTTGGTGAGGTGTTGAAGCTTGTTCAATGAGTGCAACGGGTGTGGAAGAAGACTTCCCTGCTTGCATCAAACCCGAGGTGAGTTCAGGAAGGGTTGCTACTCCCATCAAGACAACGAGAGTTAAATCAAGTTGAGCTAGTGCAGTGAGGTCTTGAAGCTGATGGCCAGTGATCACCACATAACCGTTTGCTAGGCCGCGATGCGTCACTGGAATGCCGGCAGCTGCGGGCCCTGCAACGGCAGAACTGATGCCGGGAATCACTTCAACTGTTACTCCAGCAGCGATACAAGCCTGAACTTCCTCAGAGCCGCGACCGAATACAAACGGATCTCCGCCTTTTAGTCGAACTACCCGCTTGCCCTTGAGTGCGCGATCAACGATCACTGCGTTTATTTCATCTTGGGTCAAAGTGTGATGTCCTGGACGTTTGCCGGCTTCAATCTGCTCGACGTCAGCGGAAAGAGTGTCAAGGAGCGAAGTGGGCCCGAGGCGGTCAAAGACAACTACATCAGCTTTTGCGAGCTCGCGGCGGCCGCGTACGGTGATGAGGTCTGGATCGCCAGGACCGCCGCCAATGAGTACAACGTGGCCATCAGTAGGCCGAACCCGGCGAATAGGCAGCAAACCTTGCGAGAGTTGCTCGGCGATGGCATCACGAATTGCAATGGCACGGAGTGGATCCCCGCCAGCTGTTACAGCCACGGTGATTTCATCTACGCGAGTTGAGGCTGGAGTCCAAGCTTCCGACAACATTGCTTTATCTGCTCGGATGCACCAAGTACCTTGCGCATCGGCATCGGCGGCAACTCGTTCGTTTACCTGCGCGTCATTGGTCGCTGCGTGTACGAGCCAAGCACCGTCAAGGTCACCCTTGAAATAGGTGCGTTCGACGAACTCGAGCGATCCTGCTTGCGCCAATTCTGCAATCCGAGAGTTGCTGCTTGGGGATATGACCAACACACGTGCACCAGCTTCGATCAAGGAGATGACTCTTCGTGCAGCCACACTTCCCGCACCAATAACTACAACTCGTTTCCCGGCAAGGTTGAGTGAGATTGGGTAACTACTCATGTGTGCAAACCGCATTCGTTCTTGTCTTTGCCTGCCCAGCGACCAGATCGTGGATCAGCACCAGCATCGACACGCGCGGTGCAAGGGGCGCAACCAATTGATGGATATCCCTGATACATCAACGGATTAACGGGTACGTCATTCTCCATCGTGTAACGAAGCAGGTCTTCATCTGACCAATTCAATAGTGGAGAAATCTTTAAGACTCCGCGCTTCTCGTCGTATTCCACTACAGGAACGTCATCACGATGAGGCGCAGCCGCAACGCGAAGGCCGGTAATCCAAGCTTCGTACCCCACGAGCGATTCTTCCATCGGCACTACTTTGCGCAATTTGCAGCAAAGGTCTGGATCTCGGTCCCAAAGATCTTCACCGTAAATATCATCTTGTTCTTTCACGCTCATTGTCGGCGTGATGCTTAACAAATTGATATTGGTGCGGGCTACGAGGTCATCGCGAGTTTGGAGCGTCTCGGAAAAGTGGTAACCAGTATCAAGGAAGACAACAGGAATTTCTGGTGCAACCGATGCGATGAGATGAGAGATGGTTGTGTTTGCCATGGCCTGAGTCGCAACAACGCGACCTGCAAATGAATCAGCTGCCCAACGAATAATCTCAGCGGCATCCGCGCCCTGTAAACCCGCTGTTGCGTAACGTGCAACAGCTTGGAGGACTCGTGCGTCACTTCGTTGGGCGATGCTCATCGGATTGCCTCGTCATCTGCTCGTAGGGCCCAGGTGCTGAATGCTTCTTCGCCATCGCGCTCGGCGATGAAGCGGTTGAAGACACGTTCTACATAATCAGGAAGATCATTTGCGGGCAGACGCAATCCCTTTACGGTGCGCCCAAAGCCTGAATCTTGGCCAAGTCGGCCACCAAGGTGGATTTGGAATCCTTCGACGTCATTGCCGTCTGCGTCGAGGGCGCGAATACCCTTGAGCCCGATATCGGCAACCTGAATTCGTGCACAAGAGTTCGGGCATCCGTTGACATGGACGGCTAACGGAATGGCATTCGTCGGCATACGGGTTTCTAGCTCGGCGACGAGAGCTGTTGCGCGATCTTTGGTGTTAGTCATTGCCAATTTGCAGTACTCAACGCCGGTGCAAGCCATGGTTCCCCGACGGAACTCCGAGGGATAAACCTCAAGCCCGATCGCCGACAAGCCAGCTGCCAATGCTTCAACCCGATCAGTCGCAACGTTGACGACGACGATCTTTTGGTCTGCCGTGAGACTGACGCGATCAGATCCAGCAGCTTGGGCTAGATCAGCGAGTGCTAATAAGCGTTGTCCGGAGAGGCGACCAACGGTAGGTGCAGCACCCACGTAGTTGAGTCCATCCTTTTGCGCAAACACACCAACATGATCTCGCTGAATCGTAGGCGTAGGAGCGGGGCCATCAACGAGCTTGCGGTGCAGGTACTCAGTTTCAAGAACTTCGCGGAACTTTTCAGCACCCCAGTCAGATACGAGGAACTTCAACCGAGCCTTCGTGCGCAGGCGGCGGTACCCGTAATCGCGGAAGATGCTGACAACGCCATGCCAGACATCAGGAATGTCAGCGAGTGCAACCCAAGCGCCAAGTCGAACAGCCAGGTGTGGATTCGTTGACAATCCGCCACCGACCCATAGGTCAAAGCCAGGGCCATGTTCTGGATGGACGACTCCGACGAATGAAATGTCATTAATTTCGTGCGCGACATCTAGTCGAGGTGAACCACTGATTGCAGACTTGAATTTGCGGGGCAGGTTGGCCAGTTCTGGGTCAAGAAGGAAGCGCTGAAGAATTTCTTCGATGGCAGGGGTGCCATCAATGATCTCGTCAACGGCAACACCGGCAACCGGTGAACCCAAAATAACCCGGGGCACATCGCCACAAGCCTGAGCGCTGGAAAGTCCGACAGCCTCTAGTCGACGCCAGATTTCTGGGACGTCTTCAATACGAATCCAATGAAGTTGAATGTTTTGACGGTCTGTGACATCTGCGGTGTCTTGGGCAAACTCGATTGAAATATTTGCAATCGTACGCAGTTGTTCAAGCGAAAGGCGTCCACCGTCAGAGCGCACACGCATGAGGAAGTTTGAATCTTCGAGCTCTTCTGGCTCGAGCTGAGCCGTGCGTCCACCGTCAATGCCTGGCTTGCGTTGGGTGTAGAGCCCCCACCAGCGCAGACGACCACGAAGGTCATCGCCGGGGATTGAATCAAAGCCTTGCTTTGAATAGATGCTTTCCACTCGCTCGCGAACGGCCAGACCATCACCCTCACGCTTCATGACTTCGTTGGCGTTGAGTGGTGCATCGCCATCAATGGCCCACTGGCCATGGGCCTTTGCTGGACGAGTGGAACCAGTGGTGGTTGTCATTGCGATCCTTTTTGGAGGTTGATAGTCATGGGGAGCAACAACGACACTAATTCGGGTCAAGTTGGACTGTCTAGGTCGAACCCGACAGTTGCGAACCCTTTGCATGAGTAGGGGGTAGTTCTGCCACCTACTCCCATACAAGGCCCAAGACGCGGCATAAAAAAGGTGCTGGGGCCACGCAATGCGTCACCCCAGCTCCTTTACAGGCGCAATTAACGTTTGAAGTGGCCTAGGGCCAAGCCGTTGCTGTTGAAAGCGAAATTCCAGTTCTCGTTTTCGTGCAACCAGTTAAAACTGGCACGAGGTGGGATCAACAGGCTTGGTGGAACCACAGTGCCTGTAGGGAAGGAAGCAGTCACTGCGGCTTGGTAATCAGTTTTGGCTTTATCGAGAGCAGTCTGTGCGGTGCTCTTTCCAGCAGCCGACTTTGTCTGGGCTGACGCCTTGGCTGCCGTTACTGCTGCTTGGTAGGCGGTTTGTGCACTTGTCACTGCAGAAGCAGCGGCAGTCGTGTCCGTCTTGGTGTCCTTGGCAAAATCGTACGCATCTTGGGCAATCACCAGATTGAGTCGCGGTGTGCTCACTGCAGCAAGAAGATCATTTTGGATTGTCATGAGTGATGATCGCCAAGCCAGATGTGCCGCCGAAGCGGCAGTCAGATAATTTTTTCGAGCCAAAGTGATGGCATTGGCCTGCGTTTGCGCGAGCGTGATTTTCAAGGATGCAATCGATGAGCTGTTGGAAGAATTCTGCGACGATTCTTTTCCTTGTCCCTTATTGTTGTTATCCGCAGATGCGGATGAAACGACGAGCGGAACTGAAACTGCAATAGCCAACCCTGCAGTTGCTGCGACAATGCGATTCATTTTCTTCATGGGATCCTTCTCTCTGTTTGCCTTTTGGCTGCAGTCTGCGTCGGCGTGCACTCCTGAAACACCACGTTTTGGTTAAGGGAAAGTAAATGACTGGTCATTACTTGATCCTGTTCGAGGCAAACGACCGATCCACATGAATTTCACAGATTCCAAACTCTTTGGTCCATGCTTGAGTCATGAGCAAGAACGCAGATTCTTCAACGCGTGGTTTCTTTCCTGCTGTTGTCGGCAAGGACTTAGCCGGACGTTCCTTTCTACTTCCTGCGGAACTTCCTTCTGATCGCACGATTGCGGTTGTAGCCTTTCGCCAAGGGCAGCAATCCCAAGTTGACGACTGGATCAAGGCGCTGGCGTCTCGGGGCATCTGTGATTCACCGGTTGATCAGCGCGCCGACGAACCAGTAGTTATCGAAATCCCGGTTCTGCCTGCGAAATATGCGGTGGTCCGCCGATTTATCGACGGTGGCATGGCTTCAAGTATCAAGGTGCCCAGAGTGCTGGCGCGAACTATCACGATCTATGGGCAGGTCAACCAATTTCGACAGTCGCTGGATTTACCGACGATTGAAAATGTTTCAGTGATCTGCGTGGATCGCTCTGGACGCATCTTTTGGAAAAACACTGGCAGCGTGACTGAGCAGGCGTGTGACAGTTTGCAAGCCGCAATCCAAAAGGAAACCGGAAGCTAGATCAATGAAGCTAGTCACCGCTAATGAAGAAGTGCGGCTCAGCAAGGCTGAGTAATGCCGGGACACGAGAGATCCGTCCGGTGATGTCCAAGCGCACGCATCAACTTGTTGGCCACATTCTCCGATGAATTTCGTGGAGAAGACTGGCTCGATGGCGCGGTGAGCCCGACGCTATAGGCCAGTCGCTTTGAGGAAATACAGGGTGACCCGCTGAGATAGGCAGATGCGCCCACATGTCGATAATCCAAGGGGAAGCCACTCGCGCGTCCTGGGCCAACTCAGAAACACGAGGCTGAGTGTGTGCCGGGAAATTGACGCCTGCCAAATTATTTAATAATCCGCTGAACATTGGCTTGGGAAACTAGTCTTGAATTATGAGACTTGCGATTCATTACCCGAATTTCACTTTGCCAGGTGGCCCGCAGGCTATTGCGCCCACTATTGCGGCCACGGCTCGCGCAGCAGAAGAAGGTGGCTGCTCGGTATTCACCGTGATGGATCATTGGTTTCAGATGGAACAGCTCGCCACAGCTCATGATCCGATGCTTGAGGGTTACACAACTTTAGGTTTCCTGGCCGCACACACCAGCCGCATTACCTTGGGTTTACTCGTTACCGGAGTGACCTACCGGCAGCCCGGATTATTAGCAAAAACGGTGGCCACCCTTGATGTGCTTTCCCAAGGCCGCGCCCAGCTGGGTATTGGTGCAGCTTGGTACGAGCGTGAGCATCGTGGCCTGGGTGTGGAGTTTCCACCAATTTCAGAGCGATTCGAGCGACTCGAAGAAGCCTTGCAAATCTGCTTACAGATGTGGAGCGATGACGAGGGTCCTTACAACGGAGTTCACTATCAGTTAGCTGAAACGATATGTGTACCTCGCCCGATTCAGCAGCCCCGTCCGCCAATCTTGATCGGCGGAGGCGGCGAGAAAAAAACTCTGCGCCTCGTGGCTCAGTACGCCGACGCATGCAACCTGTTTGGTACAGATCCCGAAGTGATCCAGCACAAGATAAATGTGCTTCATCAACATTGTGAAGATCTAGGGCGAGACCCGGCCACAGTTCATAAAACGATCACAAGTGGTGCTCCCGGGCACGAGCCGGACGTCGATCAGTTCCTGAGCCAGATGGAGAAATATTCGGCAATGGGTGTTGACCAAGTGTGGGTTTCCCCGCCAGGACCTGACCCTGCCGATTGGGTTGAACGCTTTACGTCACGGGTCGTTCCACGACTGTCAGATATCTAGCAGAACGCAGCTCAATTCCAGTTTGGAACTTTGCAGGCGGTGTTTAGCGTCCTCTACGAACATCTCGGAAGGGAACATCTCGATCTGCAGCTAGTTCACGAGGCATCATGAGCACGCGCTCGGAAATCATGTTGCGACTCATCTCAGTGGAGCCACCACCAAGGCTGCCGGCCTGACGCATCAAATATGCAACGCCGGTTTGCCGCAAAACCGCTTGGTCATTGAGATCGGCTACGACTGCTTCTTCTCCGGCTATTTCGAACATGATGTCGTTTCGAAGTTGGTTTGTTTCCGCGCCAGTGAGTCGCATAATGGAACTTGCATGAGCTGGATATTCCCCAGAAGTCATACCCACCGTCACCCGCTTAATCACCTGAGTATTGACGACGTCATTGGCGTGTGACCAACCAACGAGTTCACGAACTGCTGAATCAGAGTTCTTGCCAACTCGAGTTGCAAGACTGGCCGGTGTGATCGCATCATGCCCAGTGTTACGTGCTCGGGCGTTTCCACTGGTGTATGCGGAGCCACCACCGACTGCTTGGCGCTCAAAGAACAATTGACGTTGGCCAACTGTCCATCCGTCATTTTCGACCCCGACAAGATTCTCTGCAGGCACAACGAGGTCAGTAAAGAATTCCTCGCAGAATTCACGCGACCCATTGACCATCTGCACTCGTTGCAAGTGGGTGGCTGGATCGTGAACGGGGACGATGATCATTGATAGTCCACGATGCTTTGGTGCGTCCCAATCTGTGCGAACTAAACAGGTTGCGAAGTCAGCTGCGAAAGCGTTGGTGCTCCAACATTTTTGTCCGTTAATAATGTAGGTATCACCGTCGCGTTGAGCGCGCGTGAGTAAGCCGGCCAAGTCTGAACCGCCGCTAGGTTCTGAGAGAAATTGGCAGAGAACCAATTCACCAGAAATAGCCCCGCGAATGTACTTTTGCTTTTGGTCTTCAGACCCCATATCTAAAAGCATCGCTGAGCAAATTGCGAGGGAAGGGACGTTGAGGACAACGGGCATTTCGTAATCAGCGGATTCCTGATTGAAAGCGGCTTGATGCGGACGGGTGAGTCCTTGCCCGCCATATTCCTTAGGGAAACAGATTCCCGCAAAACCACCGGCGAAGAGCTTCTTTTGTAGGTCGCGCGCATCGAGCCACACTTGTTCTTCAGGATCGATACCTTCGCGGATAGGCAGGCTGCCGGCCTTGGGCATGTTCTCAGCCAGCCATGTGCGTGCCCGGAGTTGGAAATCTTCGACAGTCTCTACTTCAGCAGGCATGGTGAACCCCATTCGACGGTGGCGCTGTGTTTGCATGGTAATTGTTCAGTTCTCAGAATGCAGCAGAAGTAGCGGAATTTGGATAAGAGGATGCCCGTTATGTGGCAATCCGCCGCATTGATCGCAATGTTCAGAAATCCCCGATCTCGAAGCGGGAGAATGCCGCACGCTACTGAGTGGACATCACCTATCGAACATAAAAAAAACTGGGGCCTCACGATTACTCGTGCGGCCCCAGTTCTCAGCAAAATTAAGAAGCGAGAACCTTCGTCTTAATTTGATCGAATTCAGCTTGGGTAATTGCACCGCTATCAAGCAGCGTCTTAGCTGACGTGATTTCGTCGGTCGAATTGCCAGTCATAGATTTCAGATATGCCGCCTGAGCTGCATGTACTTCCTTCTGCTGCTCAATTGCACGTGCCTGCATGCCATTTCCGCGAGCGATGACGTAAACGAGAATGCCAAGCCATGGAATCACGATGACAAACAGCACCCAAATTGTCTTGGCGCCGCCGCCCAAGTCTTTGCTGCGGAACACATCGCTGAGTACCCAGAACAAGCACATGACCCAGGCAAAGAAGAGGAAGAATTCAAGCAGGCCTAGCAGGAAATGACCATTGTCATTAAACATTGTGCGCCCTTTCAGAGTGATGCCCAAACGAAATCCGCCTGGGCTTGAGGCAAATTGTGGCAGTAGTCCTCCCGAAAACGTGTGAGCGCATCGCTGTATTCGTGTGTCCGGAATTTTTAAACTGCGCGCACCTAAGAATGCTGACACTGCTGTTCCACTTGACCCATAAACGGGATACACCAAGTCCGACGTGCGTGCGAGAGTGGTGAATTGTTGTTGCAAAGACGCAAGTCATCCCACCATGACCGGTTTTAGCTGGGTCAGCTATGCGGTTGGTCGGCCTAGCGCGCGATAGGTAAAGCCCGCAGCGCGCCATGCTTGTGGGTCAAGTACGTTGCGCCCATCGATCACATGGCGGGTATTCACTACCTTTGCGACGGCAACCGGATCAAGCTCAAGGTACTGCGTCCATTCAGTGCCGTGAATGATGAGATCAGCGCCTTCAAGAGCTCTCATCACGTCTTGTTCGTAGTGCATATTTGGGTAGACGCGTGCGGCATTCTCCAACGCCTTGGGATCATGGACCTTCACCTTTGCGCCCGCATTACTCACGGCTACCGCAACATCCAAGGATGGCGAATCGCGAACGTCATCGCTGTTTGGCTTAAAGGCGGCACCTAGCACCGTTACGGATTTACCGACGAATTCTCCGCTCAGGGTTTTACGAGCGAGATCCACCATGTGTGACCGTCGACGAAGATTGATTTGGTCAACTTCGCGCAAGAACATCAATGCTTCATCGGCGCCAAGCTCGCCGGCACGTGCCATGAATGCTCGGATGTCTTTCGGTAAGCACCCACCACCAAAGCCAAGTCCAGCCGAAAGGAAGCGATTGCCGATCCGAGGGTCGTAACCAATCGCTTCAGCTAGTTGAGTGACGTCGGCGCCGGCGGCTTCACAGACTTCAGCCATCGCATTGATGAACGAGATTTTCGTGGCTAGGAACGAGTTCGCCGCGACCTTAACCAACTCGGCAGTAGGAAAGTCGGTTACTAAGAAGGGAGTATTTATCGCGAGCAGAGGCGCATAGACCTCTCGTAAAATGTCTTCTGCTCGCTGGCTACGCACACCGACCACCAATCGGTCGGGGCGCAAGGTGTCTTCGACGGCAAAACCTTCACGCAAAAACTCCGGGTTCCATGCGACTTCAACTCCGGCAGGTGCGGCGGCATTCAGCCGTTCAGAAATCTCGTGCGCGGTGCCGACGGGCACGGTTGATTTACCGACCACGAGGTCATTTGGCTTGAGGTAGGGGGCCAGCGCTGCAATGGAGCCAAAAACCTGAGTCATATCGGCGCGCTGGGCACCAGCAAGTTGTGGGGTGCCTACGCAGATGAAGTGCACATCAGCGAACTCGGCGGCTTCCTGAATTGAGGTAGAGAACCGCAAGCGCCCGGCCTTGATATTTCGATCGAGTACCTCATCTAGCCCGGGCTCGTAGAAGGGGACATGCCCGCCCTGCAGGATCGCAACTTTATCCGGATCGACGTCGACTCCGATGACCTCAAAGCCCAGTTCCGCCATGCAGGCCGCGTGAGTGGCTCCTAGATAGCCGGTGCCAATAACGGAGAGTCGAAGTGTCATCCCGCAAGGCTACCGGGGATCGAGCCTGGCTCACCTCTACGCTTACCACTGTGAGCAATCCCCAAGCAGCCTTCCGAGATCAAAGCCGAAAAATCAAGCGTGGACCGATTCCGGGACTCCCCGAGGGAATCACCATAAAAATGAAGCCGCATTCCTGGCTGATCAAGGGTCCCAACGTAGCAGCGCTTGCTCAGCTCGCTGTGAAAATTGTCGGCGGTCCTGAAATTACTCGGATCGATGTGCGACTGAAGTCTTGGCAACCTCCATTGGGGTGGACAGGAACGCCCAAGATGTCTGGCATCAAATCCCTGTGGCTCCACAACCATGGCGAAGGAGTCTTGCTCGAGCTTGTTGTCGCAGCGCCAGCCGATCCAGGCCTGTTGGTGGCAGCTGCGCTGAGGGTGCTGCAGCCGATGGTCAGCCTGAGTCATGGCTCGATGTTCACCTTTGGCCCGGGGCTGCCAATGAGCGCCGCTTCACTCGTGGCAGATCTCAGCGATGTGGTGCTGCCCACGGACAACGCGCATGTTCATTTGCGAAGAAGCGACACGTTGATTACTTCATCCGAAGTGTCACTGGACTCAATTGAGCGGTCACGAACGGTGATCATTGATGAAGACCGCCCAGTATGGGTTGTCAATGGTGTTGAACACGAAGTCTTTGTGAATCCTCTGGTACATCGCCCGATCGGTCGACTTTCTACCGGGCCATGGAACGTTGGGCTTGCCTCGGTTCAAGCAGGTGCACTCGTGATCGAGGGCGAGGGAGTCGATCTCAAAACCGAAAACGATCTATCGGCGAGTGATGTTGGAGATCTTCAAACGGTAGGCGCAGTACAAACCCAACTCGACTTGCCGGCGCGCTGGCGCACACAGTTAGAAGCCTGCGGCATCATTGTTGCTTCTGGCGACTTCCCAACTGACGATCTGGCCTGGCAGGTGCGATCTATTCACACCCGTCGCCACGCACTTCGTGCTTATTCACCCGCTGCGGCCTTGAGCGCTTGGCCTACCGTCTCGGTCGTGCTTGCCACGCACCGTGAACGTTTCATTGACCAAGCGGTCCAGCAGCTTGCCCGGTTGGCGTATCCAAATTTGCAGATTGTTATTGGACTCCATGGCGTTGAAGTTGAACATTCACGTTTCGATGCGATTGCACATGATCTTAAAATTGTGAAGATTCCGAGTGACCTACCGTTCGGTGCGGCTTTGCAGCTTTTAAGCGAAAAGGCTGATGGTGAACTCATCACCAAGATGGATGACGATGACTTCTACGGTGCAGAACATGTTTGGGATCTGGTTCTCGCGAGAATGTATTCTGGGGCAACGATGGTGGGCAAAGCACTGGACTGGATCTACGTCGAATCCGCCGACACCACCGCGTTTCGACCCGAATACCCGGCCGAAACTTACGCACCTTTTGTTGCAGGTGGCACTTTGTTGATTTCACGTTCGGATCTTGACGCACTTGGTGGCTGGCGCCCGGTTCCCAAGTCGGTTGATCGTGCACTGATTGAACGAGTGCAGGCCACGGGTGGAACGATCTACCGAACTCATGGACTGGGCTACCTATATGAGCGCCGCGGTGAGGGTCACACAGCTACTCCAAATGAAGAGCACTTCTTAACGAAAACAGCCAAGACGTTCGAAGGGCGAATTCAGCACGAAGTGTTTGGGACGCGTGCATGACCCAAGCTCCACTGCCGACCTTGCCACGCGTCAGCGTGATCATGCCGGTGCTGAATGAAGAGCGGCATCTTGAAGTGGCTGTTGCTCAGATTTTAAAACAGGATTATCAAGGTGAACTTGAAATCGTGATGGCTGTAGGTCCGTCAAAGGATCGAACACGAGAAGTTGCTGATGCGCTTTCCGTGCTGCATGGAAATGTCATTGTGGTGGCTAACCCCACGGGTAAAACTCCGGCAGGCCTCAACTTTGCGATTGCTCGCGCGACGGGAGACGTTGTCGTGCGAGTTGATGGACACGCAATGATTCCGACCGATTATGTGACCTGCGGTGTGTCAACTCTTCGCGAAACAGGGGCTGACAATGTTGGCGGAATCATGGCCGCCACAGGAACGAGCCCGTTTGAAGAAGCGGTTGCTCGTGCAATGACTTCCAAATTCGGTGTTGGCGGAGCGGCCTTCCACGTTGGCGGTCAGGCGGGGCCTGCTCTCACGGTCTATCTGGGATGTTTTCGAGCCGATGCTTTAGCCCGGGTCCAGGGGTATGACGAAACTATGGAACGTGCGCAAGATTGGGAGATGAATTTTCGGATCCGGCAAACGGGTGGAACTGTGTGGTTCACGCCAACTATGCAGGTTGAGTATCGGCCTCGCCCAACAGTTGCCGCGCTCGCACGCCAGTATCACGATTACGGCCGTTGGCGTCGCGAAGTTGCTCGCAGGCACCCCGAAACTTTGTCACTGCGTTATCTGGCAGCCCCGGTTGCAGCCCTGCTTCTTATTGCAGGGTTAGTTGTGGGTGGGATTGGCGTGGTCGGCGGCCTCAGCTGGCTCGCAATTTTGGGATTTGCAATGCCGATCGGTTACCTACTCGCCAACATCTTCGCGTGTCTGATGACAGTCGCGAGTAAGCCATCGCTGCCAATACGCGCTGCCCTGTGGCTACCAACAGTGTTTGCAACCATGCACGGAGCCTGGGGGCTGGGTTTTCTCCGCGGGGTGAAGCGATGAAACTCTTTGGGCGACGCAAGTTGAGATGGACCATTTTGACATCAGCTCCTGGCGGAAAAGCTGGAGAACAGTGGGGTGACACCTGGTTTGCGAGAGATCTTGTTGATGCGTTGCGTAGACAGGGACAAGACGCAAGCACTACTTCTCGACAAAACGCGCATGCGCTGGAACGTGAGAATGATGACGTCGTAGTTGTGCTTCGTGGGCTGACGGAAGTGAAACCGAATCGTTCAAAAAAGAATTCCATCTGGATTCTTTGGGTTATTTCCCACCCAGAGTTGGTGACCAGGCAAGAAGCAGAACGGTACGACGTTGTCTTTGTTGCCAGTAATTACTGGAAACCTGATTTCGTTGATGTGCGACCACTTTTGCAGGCGACGAACCCCGCGAGATTTTCGCCAAAAGCTGGTGTTTCCGACAGCGGAGATGCCGTGCTTTTCGTCGGCTCAACTCGCGGTGTCTTTCGCCCGATTGTTCAAGATGCGATCGCCGCTCACCTTGAATTGTCACTGTATGGCGTGGGCTGGCAAGAGTATGTTGAAGGTCAACAGATTCGCGCTGAATTCTTGGCCAATGCGGAGCTTCCCACCGCCTATGCAAGTGCTCGGCTGGTATTGAATGACCATCACGAGTACATGGCAGAAACCGGTTTTCTTTCAAATCGACTGTTTGATGCCACAGCAACGGCGACCCGCGTGATCTCTGATCGAGCGTTAGGTCTGGAAGAAGTGTTTGGAGGCGTTGTTCGAACGTATGGATCCGTTGACGAACTTGCTCACATTGCTAATGATCTCGGATCAGCATTTCCAAGTTATGAAGAACGATTAATCTTTGCAAAGAAAATTGCGCAGGAACACAGCTTTGACTCGAGGGCTAAGGAACTAGTTTCCTTTGTTGTTGATAGTCGTGTGCAGGCATGAACGCGAATCCAGATGTCAGCATCATCGTCACTTCTGGCGGTGATCTTGATGGGTTGTTCGCGAATCAAACGCTGCGAAGATTTGAAGTAGTTGCAGAATTCAATGCAGCAGGTGGCGCCTGGGTGCTTTTCGCCCCTGAGTATGTCGTCCTCGAACGGCATATCGTGAAGAACTTATTACTGGCCGCTGAGCAAAATGGTGCTGATGTCGCAGTAGGCGCAGTACGTCCTCATTTGTTGCCCACCACGGTGAGTGTTGAAGAACTCAGCAAACTTAACGCACACAGTGGTGAAATACCTTCAACGCATGTGTTGTTCCGGCGTGAATGGTTGAGTGCTCAGACGGCATTGCTAGACGAGTTAGTCAAGGGCGCAGCGCGCATTCAGATCAGTGCTTTAATTGAAGCCAAAATAATCGTCACGATTGCGCAAGAAGTCATTGCACCAAAACTTCGAAAGATGCCTAATGCAAAGAATGCCAAAGGCTCACCTTTTAAGAATCTGCCGGCTTTGGCATTTCATTTCGCGAAGCTGATGCCGCTGAAAAATGAGGTGCTCTTCGATGTGGAGGGCGGTCGAGCGATTGACACTGAATTGCCGGCGCTGGCAACTCAATGGCGAGTCGAACACCCTAAGGTTCATCAACACTGGGTAGCAGCAAGAAATCGTCATTCATTCACTCATGCCTGGCACCTGGGTCGTGCTCGCTGGCTCGTAGTCAATGAAGTCTTCCGCAATCGGTTGCCCAAGCGCGAAGGTCAAATAATGGTGGTGGCAGCATGTTCGATGCCGCTCTTGCGCGTGGGTAGAGATAACCCAGATTGGGTTTTGCAGCCCACATCGGAACGGCGCCCAGCGTGGTCACAGGTTGGCCGCTGGGATCTTGCTTGTGTCGCATCTCCACTGAACGAACAAATACTGCGGTCATCCACGGCATTCGTCGGAGAGGTCGTCCAAGCCAGTGTCTTTGGCGACGCGGTGATTGCGGCTGCATCTGAGCCACACACCAAATCCCAACTCACGCTCGATCAGGATCGACCTGTCGTAGTCCTGACTTTTTTCACTGCTCAATCAGTGCCAGACCTCACGGTATTGGCGGACTCATTTCGCGACACTATTCAACTTTTTGCTGTCACCGACGATGGCAGTCGTCTGCAATTACCCGATGGGATTTCGCAAGTTACTGAAAACGTAGCCAAGTGGCTTGCTGTTGCTGACCTTCTCGTCACCGACTGGTCGGTATTGACCCTGGAATTTGGTCGACTCCAGCGTCCAATCATTGCGCTCGAGCCGCATCGAGTTGATGTGGTTCGTCGCCGAGGCACGTATGTAGATCTGATGAGCGTCTTACCTGGTCCGGTAGTCGAGAGTGTCAGCGATGTACTACCGCTTCTTCATGAGTGGATCAAAGATCGGGATACTCTTTCGTCGTTCAATGAGCGCAGTGCAAGTTTTGCTGCACTCGCCGGACAAACTTCTGGTGAAGCTGCAAAGCGAATTTGGTCAGCAATGGTGGGTGTGTAATGAGTAAGCGCGTTGTGTTACTCGCGAACAACATTGATGAACTTGGCGGAGCCCAACGCGTGGTTCAAGTGTTAGCGGGTGGCTTGGCTTCTCGCGGATATGACGTCACGATCGTGGGAGTTGAGCCGCTGGGAGAACGCACAGCCCACGTGGCGAGCACATATCAAGTCGAGCGACTCTTAGAAACTCCCTATCCCAAACAAGCAGGCGCGGAACTTGACAGCTTGCGGGCCGGAGCACTGCGGAAGCTGCAAGCGATTCTTGATGCAGGGGAACCCGGCATCCTCGTGACGGCCCAAGTCTGGGCGATGGAACATGCCCTTGATTGTGATCTTGTGGGTTGGCGAACTATTGGGCAATTTCACTCTTCTATTGAAGCCGCTGCCTTTGGAAAAGATCTAGATCGCATTTTGCGCGCTTATCGCGATGTTGATCAATTTCTTGCGCTCACGTCAGTTGATGCAATGAGATTCACGCAAGCAGGACTCAATAATGCGTCTTGGCTACCCAATCCACTAGCTCAATGGCCTAGTGAGGTTGCAAATCCTCAATCTCGAACCGTCACCTATCTTGGGCGGCTGTCGGCTGAGAAGGCACCGATGACGCTGATGCAGGCTTGGCGGATTATTTGCGAGCAAGGTCGGCTAGGTGATTGGAACCTCAACATCATCGGTTCTGGACCTCATGATGTGCAGATCCAAGCAGCAATGACCGACTTACCAAGAGTGCAGTTGCTGGCGCCGGTGGCAGATCCCTATGTCGCTCTCAAAGAAACAGGAATACTCGCGGTTCCCTCGCTGATCGAAGGTTTGCCGCTAGTTCTCATGGAGGCATTAGCAATTGGAGTGCCTGCAGTTGCCAGCGATTGCTCAGCTGGAGTGCGTGAACTCCTAGACGAGGGCAGATGCGGATTACTCGTGAATCGAGGAGATGCTGCTGCCCTGGCTAGCGGGCTATGTGAACTTGCCGAGAATGACGAATTGCGAGCCCGTCTGGGTCGCCAAGGACGAGAGCATATGTTGGCTTATGAACGAGAACGCATCTTGGATCAATGGGAGCAGCTATTTGAAAGCGTCAATCGTTAGAATCTTCAGCACTCGTTAGAGATATTGATTAGCGCGAGACAGGTCTTCTTCGAAGTCAACTTCGACTGCAAATAAATCAGTGATGTCCAATGGCATGACATTGAGGCCATCTCTATCGATCGCGATCTCTAGCCCTCGTTCGAAGTAGTCGCCATCGTCGCAGGATTCAAGCCCTCGAATGAACGTCGCTCGGTCGCTCTCGCAGATGTAGTTAATACCCACTGCTTCGCCGAGCGCAGGGTTCACAGTCTTGGAGAGGGCATCGATGAAGCCATCAGCATCAACGGTGTACTTGACTTCCTCCTCAGCCACAGCCGAGGTGTTCACGCATACGAACGACTGGCCGCCAGCCATCATCGGCTTGCAGCGCTCAAGAACTTCAGGGTCAAAGACCACATCGCCATTGAGCCAAAGAACTCCACCGTCGGAGGCCAAACGCAGGGCCTTGAGCAGACTGCGGTTGGTGTTGGTCTGATCAAAGTTCTCGTTGTATGCGTAGCTCACGTTAGGGAAGGCCTCGAGGATCATGTCGAGTTTGAATCCCACCACGGTGAGTACCCGTAGATCGTCGCCGAAGGCCCGCTGAAGGTTATCCATCTGCTGGCCCATGATGGTTCGACCATCGGCTAGGGGAGTGAGCGGCTTGGGCCATGGTTTGCCCAGACGTGTTCCCATGCCGGCCGCCAAGATCACTGCTTGGGTATTCATGTGGTGATCTCCGGAGTGGTCGTAGAGCTGATGAGTACGAGTGTCCTATCGTAACGACGTGACCGATCTCGAGCGCCCAGCACGCCCAACCATTGCTGAGATCCGCGAGGTCTGCCAGCCCCCAGCTATTCGGGGTCGCACAAACTCAGAACATTGGGTTGCGGATGTGTATCTACGTGATATCTCGCCGTATCTGACCAAGCAGTTGCTGAAGACCCCAATTACGGCCAACCAAGTCACCTGGCTCATGGTGGCTACGGGCGCTTCGGCCGCGTTTGCTCTCTTGATTCCAGGAATCTGGGGTCCACTGCTGGCGGTGTTCTTAGGGCAGATGCAAATGCTCTGGGACTGCTGCGATGGTGAAGTTGCACGCTGGCGTCGCAAGTCGTCACCGATGGGTGTGTTCATAGATCGAGTTGGCCATTACACAACCGAAGGCTTGATCCCAATCGCATTAGGTCTACGTGCAGCCGGGTTCCCTAACGAGGGGTGGCTGGATTCAATTTGGCCTTTCTTGGGTGCGTTGCTCTCCGTCATTATTTTGTATAACAAGGCTTTGAATGACATGGTGCATGTGTCGCGGGCCTATAACGACCTACCGAAACTCGTCGATAAGGCAGCGGTTGGCGTGCCAGCGAACACTGGGCTTCGCAACCTGCGCTCGATTGCGAAGTTCTTTCCGTTTCACCGCGCTTATCACTCAGTCGAACTCACCATATTGGTATTAGTTGCTGGGATTGTTGATCTATTTGTTGGAGATCTTGGAGCAACCCGAGTTTTGCTTGTTGCACTTTTGTGTTTTGGTGTCGTAACAAT